>Ga0316204_10002643_pt1 | contig 39637 bp, 38 predicted proteins | sample 6monrhotite_MG_2_FD_205661 | JGI IMG/M metagenome (GOLD analysis project Ga0316204, IMG submission 205661) | Microbial mat bacterial communities from mineral coupon in-situ incubated in ocean water Damariscotta River, Maine, United States -... | ecosystem: Environmental > Aquatic > Marine >...
AGTTTTTCAAAGCAAAAATTGAAAGATTGAGTCAATTTTTCTTGAAAAATAATAAAGAAAAGTTGAAAAAATTATTAGGGTGTATTTAAGCAACTGAAAAAGTTGTTTTTAGAGGTGCCCTTTATTAAAAAAAACATTATTTCTGATAGTATATTACAAATAGTTCTAAATTTAAGGAGTTAAAATGAAATATATTAATGTTGCAATATCTGGATTACTATTTTTTTCAACATTTGCAAATGCAGGTTGGCAAGATAGTTTAGGTGGAATACTTGAAAGTGTTCAAAAAAGTTCACCAGCTCAAAATAGCGAACCAACTCAAAAGTCATCTAATCTTTCAACATTAGATATGAATAGTGCTCTAAAACAGGCACTAGGTGTTGGAGTTAATTATGCTGTTAAAAGTTTAGGGCAACAAAATGGCTATTTAAATAATCCACTCGCAAAAATAGAGTTACCATCAGGTCTAGCAACAACAGCTAATTTGGTTAAACAAGTTGGTGGTGAGAAGTATGTTAATGATTTAGTTTTATCATTGAATAATGCGGCAACTGAAGCAGCTCCTAAAACTGCTAAGATATTTACTGATAGCATAACTAGTATGAGTATTATTGATGCTCAAAAAATTTTAAAGGGTTCTGATAATTCAGCTACTGATTATTTTAAGAAAACTACAACAACAAAGTTAAAGCAGATGATTATGCCGATTGTTAAAAAGAGTATGTCAAATAATAGTGTTGCAACATATTACCAATCTTTTCAGACGTTTTATAAAGCAAATTCAGGACTTGTTAAAAATTCACAGGTTGGAGGTCTTGCAAACTCATTTGGATTAGGTGGTTATCTACCAAGCGAAAAAGATGAAGACTTAGATAGTTATGTGACAAATAGAGCAATTGACGGACTAATGGTCATGATAGCACAAAAAGAGAAAGAGATTCGTGCTAATCCGATGATGCAAAGCAGTAATTTGATTCAAAAAGTATTTTCAGCTTTTTAAACAAAAAGGGATGCTATAAGCATCCCTTAAATTAATACTTTTTAAATCTTGCAAAACCAAGATATAGATTGGAAGTTCCATCATCATACTTTTTTATAATATTTACAGTATATGCTCCACTAGGACAATCACTTGGGACTGTAAAGTTAATCAATTCAGAATTGTTTTTAGGACTTGTTGAACTAGCTACAATTCTATTGTTACTACATCCACGAACTTCTAAATCAAGATTAAGAGGCATTATATTGGTACTTTTAAATTGAGTTCCAGGAACTAGCCATGAAATAGCCATGCGATAATTTTTTCCAGTTTCAAGATTCTCTTCAAATGAAATTTTATTATTTATAAAGTGGCTGTTATGTCCGCCTGTCCACCATCTCCAGCCTGAAGAACCAGCTGAAAAACCTACAACTCCTGCACCATTTAACTCATCACGTAAACCTATTTCTTTTACATCTTGTCTGGCTACAGTTCGTGCCATCATGTATGCTTTAAGCGCTTCTGGATGTTTTTTTAATCCTGGTGAATGTTGTAAATACACTGCCGCCATTCCAGCGGCTATTGGCGCTGCGATACTTGTACCAGATGCAACTTTATAATCATTTACAATAGGTATTCTAACGTTAACAGCAGATGCTAATAAGTCAGGCTTTTCTACACCATAGCTAGGGTTTATAAAGTTTGATTGTAAATATCTTCCATCTTGATATGTATTATAGCCACCAATTGAAAAAGTATTAAATGACCTTGAATAATGATTAACAAAGCTACCATCGTTTCCACTAGAGTTGAACATTGCAAGTTTATTGTTATAAGCAAGATTGTCCCAAAACATTTCAAAATCTTGATATGTTGTAGTACTACCAGCCTGAGTGTCACCTGAATAAGTCCATATGTCTAAATCTACCATATTTACTAAGTTGATAGGCGCTTTAAATCCAGCTTTCATATCAGTTGGCGCAATATAAAACTTAGCACTTGGTGCAGTAGCAGCTAATACTGCAAAAGTAAGTGTAGGATGTAGTAGAGGTTTGATATTTATTGTTTCAGTGTAATCAATTTTATTTGTCGTAATATCTAAATTTGCACTATTTAGTATTTTACCTTCATCTGGTATAGCTGTTACGCCTTGACCTGTTACATCGTCAATACCAACACCAGTGTGTCCTATACTAACACCACTACCTTTATAACCTAATAAATGGGCAAAAGTTATGCCTGTTTTATCAAATACTGCACTTAAGTCAGTATATGTTGAATTTGAAACTCCACCATTTGGCTTAGTCTTAGCTGGCAACATTATTCCATTTGTAAATTCTTTTAACTGATTTGTTATATTTATTAAACTATTTTTTGAAATATTATGAGTAAACAAATACCCATTACCTTGCATTAACTCATATTTCTTTGCTGGTGATATATCTAAGTGGTCTAGTAATTTTTCTAGTTTATTTAAACGTTTTTCTTTCTGTTTTTCTAAAAGAACTAACCTTCTTGTATATTCTCTTTTTTGAAGTTTTGTAAAATCTTCGATTAGTGCGGGTTTTCCATCTAGCATAAGAATGTCAAAATTTTGCTTTTCAGCTTTTACTGTTTCACTTGATGCAAAATGTTCACCATCAGGAAGTTCTTGAATAAGATCGTCTTTAATTAGAAATACAACTTCAACTTTCTTGTTATCTTTTTCTTTTTTAAGTTTTTCAAGTAATGTATTAGATACAAATGGAGCTAACTTTTCAACTTTGTCTTTAACTAAGGAAAATGGTACCTGACTGCTAATGGCTGCATTTAAATACGAAAATGCCACTAAACTTAAAACTAAACTAAAACTTTATTCATGAACTACACCTTTTTTTTATTATTTTGTAAAATATTACTTATTAATTACTTTTATTAGGCTTAACTCATTTACTATTAATGTTATAATATATATAATTCTATGAGATTATTTATTGAGGAATCTATTATGCATACTGTTATGAAGACTATTTTTTTTATATTTTTAAGCTTATCATTTTTAAATAGTGCAGATTTAAAACCAAATGAATGGACTGTACAATTTGAAACTGAAGCTACAGATGAAGGCAAGGCATTAACAGTAGATAAGGATGGATTTATTTATGTAACTGGTAATGTGATAAGCACAAAATACATTGGTACCGATGAGCCACTTTTTATTAGTAAATATAGACCTGATGGGTCTCTCGTTTGGACTAAAGAAAGTTTTACTATAAATTCATTAAGCGATTTTGATATTTCGCTTTTAGATAAAGATCTATATTCAGATGTTTTTGGTGCCCAAGAGGTTCCAACTTCGATTATTACAGACAAAGATGGCAATATGTATGTTGCAGGATCTACACATGAGGGGTTATATAAATATGATGTAAATAGTGTCTATTGGGATAAAAGTGCATTTGTCATTAAATTGTCTTCTGATGGAGAGATTCTTTGGAAAACATTGTTAGGAGCGGAACTCTTTGAAAGAGTAAGAACAATGGCTATTGATTCACATAATAATATTTATGTTGCTGGAGTAATTCAAGTATCATATGAGAAATATAAAAGTTATGGCGATAAAAACATGTTCTTAAGCAAATTAGATAATAATGGAACGTTAGTGTGGACACAAGAATTAGGGGCAGAAGAAACTGATTATGCTGAAAGTATAGCTATTGATTCTGATGAAAATATTTTATTGGTTGGGTTAAGTAGTCCAGTTAGCGGTAGACCTTATATAAAATATTCTCCTATATTATATAAATTTAATCCAAATGGTTTGAAAATATTTGAAAAAGAAATAGAAAAAACTACTTCTAGCTTAATTATTAATGATATGACAATAAAAAAGCAATATGTTTATTTATCTGGTTATAGTAATTTTCATGCTGATAGTTATAGTATAGACAACTATTATTTAGCAAAGTATGATACAAACGGAACAAAAATATGGATTAGGGATTATGGTGCATTAGAAAATGGGGGACTGGTAGATAATAGATGGTTGGGAGATAACAGAGCAAAGGCTATCACGGTTGATTCAAATGGCTACATTTATGCTACAGGTTCTGCTGGTAGGTCTATGGATGGACATGTTTATTTAGATTATTTAAGTACATATTGGATAGGTGATGTAGTTGTAAATAAGTTCTCATCAGATGGTCTTAAAATATGGACAAAACAGTTTGGTACAAATAGATATGACACTGCTAATGATATTGTGTATGACAATAATGGTTCTTTATATATTACAGGTGGAACTTATGGTTCACTTGATGCAAATTCTTCTTCTAATTCAGGTGATGCATTTTTTTCAAAAATATCTATTAATCAAGAAGAAATTAATGCTACAGGAACAATTTCATATGTTAGAACAGATGGTAATACTCTAAATTGGCATCTTATTTCACCACCAATTGCTGCTGAAATAAGCGTAGAAGAGTTAAAAATTGATAAAATTTATAGTTGGGCTAATGGTGTATTTGGAACTCCTACTGTTTTAGAACCTGGGCATGGTTATTGGGTTCTTCCTAAAAATAACATTGAGTTAAGCTTTACTAAAAATAGAATATTTGACAGAGAAGGACTTTTTAGAAAATTAGCAAATGTAAAAAGTAATAGTTGGAGTTTAATGGGTACTCCTTATGACATTACTTTTAGTGAGCTAAAAGAGAATATTGGAATTAGTGAAATCTATACTTTTAATGCAAAAACATTTGAGTTTGAACAGAATGAAAATATTTTAGCTGGACAAGGGTTTTGGGTTAGATAGAGAAAAATTTTGTTTGACAAATAGCACAAAAAGAGAAAGAGATTCGTGCTAATCCTATGATGCAAAGCAGTAATTTGATTCAAAAAGTATTTTCAGCTTTTTGAATATGTTAGGTTTATAGGTCTACTTTTACACCTACTAGTTTTGCAACTTCAGTTACATTTGTCATCATTGTAATTGTTTGAGCATTTAACTCTTCGGCTGATGCTGCTGCTTCTTCAGCAGTAGCAGCGTTTTGTTGTGTAATGTCTCCAATACTTGACATATCAGCCGTTATGTTTTGCATATGCTTGACTTGCTCTTTTAGTTGTTGTGCTATTGTGCTAGTTACTTTGGAAGTTTTATTTGTATGTTCATAAATAGTAGAAAAAACCTCATTTGTATCACTTGCTACAACATTTCCATCTTTTACTAACTTGATTGTCTCTTCTATTATTATGGCAGTCTCACGAGCGGCCTGCGTAGATCTACTAGCTAGAGCTTTAACTTCATCTGCAACTACAGCAAAACCTAAACCATGCTCACCAGCGCGAGCAGCCTCAATAGCAGCATTTAGTGCTAATAAATTTGTCTGAAATGCAATTTCATCAATATTTTTTATAATTTTTGCAATTTTTTCAGATGAGGTTGTAATATAGTTCATAGATTGCATTAATTTTTTAACACTTTGATTTCCAGTTTGTGCTGAATCATTTGCACTTTTAGCTAGTTTATCTGCCTCAGTTGCATTATCTGCACTATTACTATTAATATTTGTAGCATCATCTATAACTTGATTTACCTTTTCAACACTATCGGCTTGTTTGCTAGCAGATTCTGCTAAACTAATCGACGCTGATGCGATTTGATCAGATGCTGAGACAATTTGTGCGTTTGATTCAGAAAGGTTTTCAATTGAATTTGTAAAAAATTTATTTAAATTTCTGGCAATAATAAAAACTATAATAACTACAAGTGCAATAATTACTAAACTCAATATAATATAAAAATAGAGTGCCTTATTTGCAGATGAGATTAAATTATTTGTCTGTTTTGTTATAAGTTTCATTTGTGACTCACTAACTTTTCTAAGAAGATTAATTCTGTCAGTTGAAGCTTTAAACCAATTTGCTGGTTCTATTTTAAAGTTACCTGTTGAAGACTTTTCTCTAATAATATTTCTATAGTTTGTAACTCTTGTTATAGTGTCACCTTGTACAACTTTGTTGTAATATGATTTTGTCTCATCTTTAGCAAGTGCCATAAAACTTTTCATCAGTGTATTTTGCCCATAATATAGACTATTCCATTTTGAGAATACTTTTTTATTTATTTGTGTGTTTCTTGAAAGGATACCATTGGCTACAGCTCTTTCTTGTCCTGCTAACTCTTTAGCATTTAAAAAATAACTAAGTGCTCCAGTTAGAGCTGAAAGCTCAGCATCAGAACTCTCACCACCAACAGAACTGATAGTTTTCATATATTTTGCAATAATAGTTGTATAAAAGCTTGTTCCCTCTTTAAATGTGGCAGTCAATGAGCGTACATTTTGCCTATTAGATGAGATGCGCTCTAACTGTTTCATCCCTTTTGTAATTGGTGAACTAAACTCTTTTGTAAATGGTGCAAGATTACTGTTTTGATATATCTCTTTAAGATGTTTTATCTTTGTATCTGTAACTTTTTGTTGCTGAACTATTTTTTCTTTAAACTTAGCACCTTTAGATCCTAAATAACCAGCGGTCAATCCACGCTCTTTTTGTAGTTCATGTACTAAATCAGTTGCTCCAAAAGATAGTGCAAGTGCTGATTGTAATTTACTAGTGTCTGAATAGGAGGTATACTCGTTTTTTATTAGAATAGATGCAAAAAAGATAATTGCAAGAAGAGGTATCCCACTAATAATTATTATCTGCCAAATAAGAGTAATATCTTTTAATCTAAACATGTATTGACCTTTGTAAATAGTTAGTGTAAGTCTAACTAAAAATACTTAGAACTAATCTTATTACCCAATTGATTAGATTCTAAGTTAATCCTAATAGTGCTACTAACAAGACTGGTGGAGTTATAATTAAACCAACTTTCATATACTCAGTCCAAGTGATTATTACACCTTTTTTTGCTAAAACATGAAGCCAAAGTAGTGTTGCTAATGAGCCTATTGGTGTCATTTTAGGTCCTAAGTTCGAACCGATTATATTTGCATATGCTAAAGCTTCATTTGATGCTTCTGCAATCGCAATATCCATAATCATAATTGTTGGCATATTGTTCATGACTGAGCTTAAAATTGCAGAAAGAAATCCTGTACCAAGTACCGCGTAAGTGTTGCCAAGTGCTGACATCTGTGTAATTAAGCTTGCAAGATACGTTGTAAGTCCTGCATTTTTGAGTCCAAAGACTACAATGTATAGTCCAATACTAAACCAAACAACTTGCCATGGCGCTGTTTTAATTGTCATTATCGGTTTTGTTGCTTTATAATATGTGGCTATCGCTAAAAAGATTAACGCACCACCTAACGCAAAGAAAGATATAGGTAGGTTAAAGTAGTCACCTATAAAATAACCAGACATTAGAAGTGCTAAAAACCACCAACTAAGATTAAACATTACTTTACTTTTAATGACAGAATCTGGTGAGGCTAAATTTTCTACATCAATGTGCGTTGGAATATCTTTTCTAAAATATAACCAAAGCACTATAATTGAAGCTATTATGCTAAGTAAGTTTGGTAAAAACATTGTTTTTGCATACTCTATGAAACCTATATTAAAATAACCTGCTGTCACAATGTTTGTTAAGTTTGAAATAACAAGCGGATTTGAAGCACTGTCTCCTATAAAACCACCTGCCATTAAAAATGCAAAGAGTGCAACGGGTTTCATTTTTAGGTGCTTCATTTTTGCAAGTAAAATAGGTGTAAGAATTAATGCTGCGCCATCATTTGCAAAAAATGCAGCAACTATAGCACCAAGAATTAATATGTATATAAACATAAGATGACCATTACCACGACTAAGTTTTGCCATTTTAAGTGCTAAATATTCAAAAAAACCAATCTCATCGAGTACTAATGAGAGTAGTATGATTCCAATAAAAGCAAGAGTAGCATCCCAAACAATCTCAGTAACTTCAATAACGTCATTAAAGTCTACAACACCTAATAAAAGAGCAATTATTGCACCTAGTATTGCTGAAGTTCCAATTTGAAGACCTTTTGGTTGCCAAATAACAAAAAGAAGTGTAATTAAAAAGATAGATGAAGCTAGTATCATGTCTATTCCTAAAGTTTTTGAAACTATATATCAAGATATATTGATATATGCTTAAGAATCTGATATAGTTACACAAAATCTTTTTTAAGGAATAGATATGAAACGTTTGCATGTACACATTGGAGTTGAAAATTTGGAAATCAGTCGTCATTATTATGCTGCACTTTTTGGGACTGAGCCAACGAAAGAGAAAGATGATTATCTTCAGTGGTTATTAGATGACCCTGCTGTTAATTTTGCAATTTCAAGTAGACGAAATAAAGTTGGTCTTAATCATTTAGGAATTCAAGTTGATTCAGATGATGAATTAAGTCTGATTGAAGATAGACTAGTTAAAGCAAGTTTAATTGGAGAAAAACAAGAAGAGGCACAGTGCTGTTACGCATCTAGTAAAAAGTATTGGTCTGAAGATCCTCAAGGTGTTATCTGGGAAAACTACCATACAATGAATCAAATTGAATACTTTGGTGGTGATGAGTTTACTGGTGGAGTAGGGTGCTGTGAGCCTACATTTTCAGATAATGGTAAGTGGCAAGTGCCAACTTCTTGTTAAATGGATATTTTCTTAAAATCAGTTTCAGCACTAAATGATGAGACTAGAGTGAAAATTTTGAGATTTTTAGATGAAAATGGGGCAGTTTGTGTTTGTGATTTGCAAAACTCATTTGAGATGATTCAATCTCGTCTTTCACGCCATCTTAAAATTTTGAAAGATGCTGGATTTTTGAGAGTCGATAGAAAAGGAACATGGGCTTACTACTCAATAAGAAGTCCATTAGATAGATTTCGCCTAGAGGCATTAGCAGAGATTAGAACTCTAGATTTAGAGTTACCTACTATTATAAAAGAAAAAGGTTGTAGTTTATGAATAAAAAAAATGTTTTAATTCTTTGTACTGGAAATAGTTGTCGTTCAATTATGGCAGAGGCTCTAATAAACGCAAAACTAGCAGATTGTATATATGCTCAAAGTTCTGGTGTTAAAGCTAGTGGCGTTGTAAACTCAACTGCAAAGGCACTTTTGGAACAAAAAGGTTTGTGGAGAGATGAGTATTATTCTAAAACTATAGATACTGTCATTGATGATGAATTTGATTTAGTTGTAACTGTATGTGATAATGCAAAAGAGACATGTCCAATTTTTTCAAAAGCTGTTAAAAAGATTCATGTTGGTTTTGAAGACCCAAGTGGGAAAGAGAGTGTTGAGTATGAAAAAACACTAAATTTGATTGAAAAAGAGCTTTTGTCAGTTATTGAAAAAGAGTTGTGTTAATATAATAATTTTTTAATAGACTTTTGCATATAGTACATATAAGCGTATCTATTTTAGTTTATTGAAAAAGGTTCTTTATGAGTAAGCATGTAGTATTAGTTGATGATTCAAAAACAGTTTTAGAATCATGTAGAATGGCATTTGAAGATATGATAGCTGATGGTGAGATAGAGTTTTCAACATATAACAATCCTGTAAAGATGCTTGAAGATATTCAATCAGGAAAGATTTCTTATGATTTAGTAATTTTAGATATTAATATGCCTCACATTAATGGTTTGGATTTAGCTAGGGAGTTAAAATCAGACCCTTCTCTTAAAATGAAACCTATAATTATGCTTACAATAGAGAACTCTAGCAAAATGAAAGTTGAGGGTAAAAAGATAGGTATAACTGGTTGGCAAGTTAAACCATGTTCTGATATTAAATTAATTCAGTCAGTTAGAGGTGCACTAAGTATATAAAAAATAGTAGTTTTAGAAAATACCTACTAGATAGTAACTATTGTAAACAGTGTATCAGCATTGTGTGCTATTTCACTATTATTTGTAACTCTGCTTAGATTCTTAATATAATCATCTTTAAAATTATCATAGTTTTCATTCAACTGACTAAGCAGTCCCTCATAACCAGTACTATTTAGTAGTGACCACCACTCATCAATAGATAATGGATATCTGATTTGAAAATGTTCTATGTGAAGATTTTTTGGATTGGTGATTTTTGCTAACTCTTCCACCTCTTTAACTGTTTTTAGAAGTCTATTTTCTAATCTTTTTGGTGGTTCAATATTGTAACTATTTTTGAGTAAATCTAAAAATATATTTGTATATGGATTAAATGCATCATCTGTAAAAGAGGAAAAAATAAACTTTCCATTTGGTTTGATAATGTTGCAAATATTTTTATATGTTTCATCCATATTTGGATAGAAAAATAGCCCATATCCACATGTAACTATGTCAAATTCATTATTGTTAAGTGTTAAATTTTCTACATCTTGCTTGTAAAATGTTATATTATCTATATTTAGAGCTTTTGCTTTATCTTTTGCAATATTTAACATCTGTTCTGAAATATCTACAGCAAAAATTGTTGCATTTTTGTAACTCTTTGCTAACTCAATAGAAATATTTCCGGTACCAGTTGACAAATCTAAAATTGTGAAAGATTCATTTTTATCATGTGGAATAAATTCAACTAGTTTTTTTGCTGAGATTATGAACTGCTCATTCTTATCATAATTTTTAGCTACATTATCAAATGTTTTATTGATACTCTCTTTAATTTTAATATGTTCATCTTGCATAATATGTGCCTTTTAAATTATTTTAAAAATGTAAAACCTGCTTTATTAAACTCTTCTCTTTCATAAAACCTATGAGCATCAGTACGCTGTACACCTGAGGTGAGTGCAATATGTTCACATTTGTGCATTTTTGCGTAATCATCTAAAAAGTTTATCATTTGATGTCCATAACCATTTCCACGCATTGCATCTTTAGTTACAAGTTCATAAATAAAAAGATGTTTTTTCCAATAGAGGTTTGTAGTGATTGAGACACCAGCGTAGGTTTGTATATCACCTCTGTCCCATAATCCAAACATTGTGTAGCCAGATTCTTCTTGCATAAGTTCTACAGTATCTGTAAACTCTTCATACTCTAATGATGTACGAAGTTCTTTTATAACTTCATACGCACGTTTTAAATCTTCTTTTCGTAATTTAAGTATTTGCATAGATGCAATACTAGCAAATTAGAACTTATAGCTTAGATTTGCATATAGGTAACGTCCTGGTTCATTTAACAACATAACATCATCAACTGCTGTACCTGTTGTGATTAGAGTTAAATCTTTATATGTATTCGATATTGCATAAGTTCTATCAAATATGTTGTCAATACCAAGCGTAATGTCAAAACCATGAGATAGGTCTCTATTGTATCTAGCATTAAAAATAGCAAAACCAGAAAGCTCTTGTTCACCATTATCTGCATCGTATGTATCCCAACTATCTACTGTCACTAAATTAAGAGATAGAGTATCTTGCTCAGTTGGCTCATATCCTAAAGACAGGTTCGCTTTTAATGGTGGAATTTCTGCTAAATCTCTATCTGTTTGACCAACAAGTGCATTATCTTTTTTACCTCTTTGATAAGACATAGCATAATCAAGTGTTAATGTATCAGATAGTAGATATAAACCACTAAGTTCAACTCCATAAATATCTGCATCTACATTTTCAAATGCATTTATAGTTTTTGATGAATTGTATACAATGTAGTCACTTAACATGCTATAGAATACTTTTGCTTTTAATGTAGCATTTTCGTACTTTTTATTAACACCAAAATCAAATTCTGTATTATAAGTTTCATCTAAATTCGGAGTCCCAACTACTGTCTTTAGCATACTAGTAAAATATAGCTCTCTTGCATCGGGCACTCTTGAAGCTCTACCAATACCTGCAAAGTATTCAGTAGTATTATCAGTTTTATATGTTCCAAAAAGGTTTGCACTTAATGAGTTATAATCATTGTCTTGTGCTATCCCTTTTGTATCAATATCTGTATTATCATATCTTGCACCAAACTCAATGTTAACATTATCATATTCTTTAGATATTGTTGTGAAGATAGCTCTATTTTTTGTGTCAACATCTTCTACAGACTTTCCAATGTTTTTAACACCATTCATTAAATATGTGCCATCCCAATTTCTAGTACTTGCATCTAAACCAACAAGAATATTAAATTCATTTAAATCAAAAGAGTTTTTAATTTTAACTCCAGATATAGTTGAATCAAGTGCATTAGTCATGAAACCTTTAGCCATTGGGTTCTTTTGCCAATCTCTGTATTTAGTTGACATTGGGTGTTCAACATCTGAATAGTAGTAGTTGAGACTTAACTCTTTTGAATATGTTGCAAGGTTTTTAACTATATATGTAGTATTAAAAAGGTCAGAATCATCATACAAAGCATCCATCTTTGAGTTAGGATATAAAATATTATCACTTCTATTTGCAGTATAACTTAGTTTTAACTCTTGATTATCTGTTAAATCGATATAAATTTTACCCATAAAAGATTTTTTCTCAAATGCATCCATATTTTCATATTGAGTTTGATAAAAATCTTGCGCTTTAGGTGCATTTAGTTTAGTCTGTTCAGCTAATGTTCTACCATCGCCATCTTCATACTGCTCACCATTCTCAGTTGAAGCGCTAAGTAGTACTCTTATTCTATCTGTTCCACCACTAATAGTTGCGGATGCTTTACGGTACCCAAAGCTACCTATGTTTACATTAACACCACCAGCTGTCTCTGTTGATGGTTTTTTAGTATTAATTTTTACGATTCCACTTAGTGTTCCAAAACTTTCTACATCAAATGGACCCTCTTGTATTTCAATATTTTCAATATTATTTGTTAGTACATGCGATGTTGGTGGATCCATTCTATTTGGGCATGCACCATAAATTTTAGCACCATCAATTAAAATATTTATATTATCTTTTTTCTGACCACGTAAAATAATGTCATTTGCAATACCACTTCTACGAACTAAAGAGATACTAGGAACACTTTTACTTAAAGCTTCTGCTAAATCTGCTGATTTTATCTCTTCTTTACTGACCTCTTTAATATTTGTGCTAATACTTCTGCCTTTAACTGTAATAGTATCAACTTGCATTGAATCTGATGCTAATATGGTAGATGCTACTAAACTTAAAAGTGTTAATTGTCTTATCATGAATTTACCTTTTGAAAAATGTCACGGTATTGAGAATGGAAGGAATTTAAGGGGAAAATACCGTGGATGCGAAATTGTATGAAAGAAGTGTTAATTATGTGTTAATTATTTTAGATAGCCAAAATTATTCTAATAGATTAAAGTTTATATATAAAAATGATTAATAAAAATTATAAAATATGCACTTATTTTAAACACTATTGTGTTAATATAGTAAACTAATTTTAAAGAGTAGGTATAAGTTATGAAAATTAATGTAAAATTAATGTTGTTTAGTGCATTTGGTTTAATGCTACTTGGAATAATATTAGGAACAGTATCTATCTATAAAAGCTCAGAGGGACTTAAACATTCAAGACTTAAACAACTTGATTCTGTATTATCAGCTAAACAAGGTCATATAGAAAGTTATTTTGGCTCTTTAAATCAACTTTTAGTATCTTTAGCTGAATCCCAATTGACTCAATCAGCTATTTTAGAATTTAGTAAGAATTTTTATAATATTGAAAATGAAAACAGTCTAGATATAGAAATAGTAAAGAGTAGTTTAATTTCACATTATGATACAAAATATTTAAATGATGTAAAATATTCTTTGCCAAATGTAAGAGCAAAAAAAGAGACTAAAGAGTATTTACCAACTGATGAAAATGGGTTAGTAGCACAATATATTTTTATTGACAAAAATCCCTCTAATATTGGCGAGAAGAATAATATGTCTTTTAATAAAGATTATCCATCTTCGTATATGACTTCACACTCTAAATATCATGAGTCATACAATAGCTTTTTAACGAACTTCTCTCTTTATGATATTTTTATGGTTGATTTAAAAGGCAATATTGTTTATACTGTTTTCAAAGAGAAAGATTATGCAACAAATCTTAAAACTGGTATTTACAGTGACACTGGAATTGCTAATGTTTATAAAAATGCACTTAACCTTACAAAAGGAGAAATTTCTTTTGATGATTTTGCCCCTTATGAGCCAAGCTATTACTCACCAGCATCATTCATAGGAACTCCAGTATTTATAAACTCTGAATTAAAAGGTGTTTTGATTTTTCAGATGCCAATTGATTCAATTAACCAGATAATGAATTTTAATGGAAAATACAAAGAGGCTGGGCTTGGAGAGAGTGGAGAGGTTTATCTAATAGGTCCAGATTTTAAGATGCGAAATGATAGTAGATTTGTAAAAGATATGACAAATCCTGTTGTAAAACAGACGGGTACAACAATTGGCTTTTTTGATGTGAAAACAGATTCTACAAGAAGTGCACTAGATGGTAAAAAAGGAAGTTGGATAATCAAAGATTATAGAGATATAAGCGTATTGAGTTCTTACTCTTGGGTTAATATTTACGACAAGAGATGGGCAATAATCGCTGAGATTGATGAAGATGAAGGCTTGGCTTATGCTCGTTCGATAAGAAATAATATTATAATTATCTCAATTATTGTTATTTTAATTGTACTTATTATTTTTACATTTATTATTAGAACTACTATCATTAAGCCATTAAATACTTTAAAAAGCAGAACAAAAGATTTATCATCAGGTGATGGTGATCTTACTAAAAGGCTGCCTGAAGATAGAAAAGATGAAATTGGTGATGTTAGTGGGTATATGAATACTTTTATAGAAAAGGTTCAAACTACAGTCAAAGATACTAAACAATCTTCAGAAAATAATGCGTCAGTTGCTGTTAATTTATCTTCTACGGCTGTTAATATAGGAAATAGAATTGATGATAGTGTTGATTTATTGAAAAAGACAACAGATATGGGGAACGAGATAAAAAATGAACTCTCAAAATCTATAGATGAAGCAAAAGAGACAGAGTCTATAATTAGCGAGGCAAATAGTAGCTTGAATGATGCAACGGTTAATGTTGTTAAACTTTCTGATATTGTACAAAAAACAGCAGAAACAGAGATTGAAATGGCTGAAAAACTAAATAGTCTTAGTCAAGATGCAGAGCAGGTAAAAGATGTTTTAAGTGTAATTTCTGATATTGCAGAACAGACAAATTTATTAGCACTAAATGCAGCAATAGAAGCAGCTAGAGCAGGGGAACATGGTCGTGGTTTTGCTGTTGTGGCTGATGAAGTTAGAAAGCTTGCTGAACGTACGCAAAAAAGTTTAAGTGAAATTAATGCTACGGTAAATGTTATTGTTCAAAATATTATGGATTCATCAGGAAATATGAATGAAAATGCTCAAGCTGTGCAAGATCTTGTCTCAATATCAGAAGTTGTAAAAGATAAAATTAGTTTCTCATCTAATCAAATTTTGGCAGTTAAAGAGACTTCTAGTACTTCTACTAAAACATCTATTGCAATTGCAGAAGGTGCTGAGAAAATTATTATTAATATTGATAAAATAAATGAAGTAACTATTGAAAATGCAAAAAGTGCAGAAGATATTGAAAATGCTTCTAAACAACTTTCTGAATTAGCAAGTTCACTTAATGAAAAATTAGATAGTTTTAAATGTTAGTAGTTTAGTACATTAAAGGCTTCAATCTGTTAGTCATATAAAAATGGCAGATTTTAGTAATCTCTTTTAATTGTTTGTAATATATATTTTTTGTGCTAATATATTAAATATATTATTTAATAAAGAGTAGGGAAATGATGATGAAATCTATAAAGTTAGGTCTCCTTGCTCCACTTAGTGGTATTGTTAAGTTGTATGGTGATGAAATAGTTATGGCTGCTAAAATTGCAGTAAAAGAGATTAATGATGCTGGTGGATTGTTAGGTAGAAATCTTGAGTTAGTAGTAGAAGATGATGGAAGTCTACCTGATAGTGCCGTTCCAGCCGCTTTTAAGCTTATTGATGAACACCACTGTGGTGCAATTATTGGAAATCTTTTATCTAATTCACGCCTTTCAGTCTCTAACCTTGTAAGTGACGTTCGTAAAATTCCACAATTAAATTTTTCATTTTATGAAGGTGGCATTACTAGTCGTTATTTTTTTCATTTTGCGGCTCTTCCAAATCAACAAATAGATAAAATGATACCTTATATGGCAGATAAGTTTGGTAAGAAGATGTTTTTTGCTGGAAACAACTATGAGTGGCCACGAGGTAGTATTGATGCTGCTAAGATAGCTTTAGAAAAGGCTGGAGGAGAGGTTGTTGGTGAAGAGTATCTTTCAATTGGTACAACTGAAGAAGAGATTAATAGATTAATTGAGAGTGTGTCAAAATCTGGCGCTGATGTTTTTGTTCCATATTTTGCAGGTCAAGACCAAGTCAATTTACTAAATTCATTTACAGAATATGGATTAAAAGAAAAAATGGCTGTTGTTATGGGTCATTATGACGAAGCGATGGTAAAACTTCTTAAACCAAATGTTCGTGAAGGATTTTTCTCTTCAAATACATACTTTATGAATATTAAAAATGAACAAAATGAAGAATATAAAAAGAGACTTTTAAAAGAAGACGGAATTGATGCTATTTGGCCCGATGGCAATGGAGTATTGACAAATTTTGGTGAGGGAACATACTTATGTGTTAAAGCTTTTGCAAACGCAGTAAATCATACAAAAAGTACTGATGTTGAGGGTTTAATTGAGGCCCTAGAGGATATGGAAGTTAGCTCACCTCAGGGTATAGTGAAGATGGATAAGAAGAGTCATCATGCTTATGTAAATACATATCTTTCTAAATGTAATGAAGATGGGACATTTACAATCGTAGAATCATTTGGATTGAATGCACCAAAAGTGCCTAAGCGATACCAAGTTGATAACTATAAGCGTTTAAATGATGCAACTGTAAATATTTTTGAAAAAGAGCTTAACTCTGCAAATATGCTTAGAAATAGTATGCTTGATATGGTTGACGTTGCAATTTTAACTACTGATTATGAAGGTATTATTGTTGATGCTAATACAGTCATGTTAAATATGTTTGGATATAACTATGATGAGCTTGTTGGTCTTTCTGTTCATAATTTAGTCCCTCCTCATTTACGTGAACAACACAAAATGCATGTAAAGAGATTTGTTCAATCTGATTTGCACTCATTAAGAATGGGAGAAAGAGCAGAAATTGTTGGGTATAGAAAAGATGGAACATATTTTAGTGCTGAAGCTAGTATTAATAAAGCTGCTATAAATGGAGATAATCTATTAGTCGCTACTATGATTGACATTACTAAAAATAAAGAGCATGAGGAACGACTTCAATGGCAAGCAACACATGATCCACTTACATCGTTGGCTAATAGAAAACTTATTAGAGAACGGTTGAATAGTGCGTTAGAGCGTTCAAAAGCTAATGGCAATAATGTTGCATTACTCTTTATTGACATTGATAATTTTAAATTAATCAATGATACATTTGGACATGAAGCTGGTGATGAACTTTTAATTCGTGTTGGAAAGTTACTTACAGAGGTTGCAGGTGCTGGTGATATTATAGGTAGATTGGGTGGGGATGAGTTTGTAATTATTAGTGAAAAATTTAAAGATACAGAAGTAATATCTACTTTAGCAAAAAATGTGAATCATAAATTACGACAGCCTATTATTTTTAAAGAACAAGAAGTTTATACAACAGTTAGCATAGGTGTTGTTATTGGTCATGGCAACACGCATTTTGCAGATGATATGATTCGAGATTCTGATGCAGCTATGTATCTTACTAAGAGACATGGACGAGATAGTTGGAATCTTTTTACTGATGAGTTACATGAATATGCAAAACGTGAATTAGAAATTTCAAATGGATTACGAGGTGCATTAGCTAAAGAAGAGTTTAAAATACTTTATCAGCCTATAGTTGCAACAGAAACAGGTGTAATAAGAGGTGCTGAGGCACTCTTACGATGGGAGTCTGCACAACTTGGATTTGTTTCACCAGCAGAATTTATCTCTGTAGCAGAAAAAAATGGAACTATAATTTCAATTGGAAAATTTGTTTTTGAAGAGGTCTGTAAATATATGGCATTGCTGCAAAAACATCATTATACAGATACACCTTATCTATCTGTAAATGTATCTACAGTCCAGATAGATGATACACTTTTTGATGATTTTATGAGTATCGTTAAACGCTATGAAGTAAATCCTCATAATATTGTTTTAGAAATTACAGAAACCTCAATTATGAATGATGTTAATATGAGTTTGGGTGTATTAAATAAATTTTCTGAAAAAGGTTTTATGATTGCAGTTGATGATTTTGGTACAGGTTACTCTTCTTTATTGCAACTCATTAGATTACCAATTAGTAAGATAAAAATTGACAAAGCATTTATAGATGGCTTGGGCACAGAAGAGGATAGTTTATCTATTGTTTCTGCAATTATTAAGATGGCAAAAACACTAAACAAAAAAATTATTGCCGAAGGGGTTGAAGAAAAAATTCAACTTTTTAATCTACAAACTTTAGAAGCTGATTATATTCAAGGTTATTATTTCTATAAACCTATGCAAATCGATACTCTCACGAATCTATTGCTTAATCAAATAGATACAATAGAGAAAACTTCTAAAGAGTTGTATCGTATAGTTTATATTAGTAAAGCTACTAAACTATTTAATATTCAAGAGATAGGTGAGATTATAAGAGATGCAAAAATTATGAATGCAAAACGAGACATTACTAGTTATTTGATTCATGGTAATAATGATTTTGCACAGGTTATTGAAGGTTCCAAAGAAAATGTAAAAAGGCATTTGAAGCATATCAAAAAAGATAAACGTCATAAAAATATTAAAGTAGTATCTAAACATAGTGTAAAAAATCGTATCTTTAACGATTTTACTATGGGTTTTTGGCAAATGCCTCTCTCTATTAATGATTTAAATAAAAACAAACACCCATTATGGAAATTAAAAAATATACCAGAACAGTTACAAGTTCTTTTTGAAGCGTTATCAAAGTCTAAATAGCTAAGAGTAACACAGTATTTATAATTGAATAAATTAATGAGAAGTGTAAAATTAGTCTATTAGATACCTTTTATTTAGCCCATCATAAGCCTCAATCCGTCTATCACGCAAAAATGGCCAGATTTTTCTAACATCTTCTGAGCGTTTATAGTCTATATTTATATAGATAATAGTCTCATTTTCACTATCTGCTTGAGCTAAATATTCACCTTGGGCTCCTACTGCAAAGCTATTCCCCCAAAACCTTATACCATCAATTGCTTTTGTAGCATCACTCTCATAACCTGTTCTATTAATTGAGATTAATGGTACACCGTTACTAATTGCATGTGAGCGTTGCACAGTTATCCAGCTCTCTAGTTGTCTATTTTTTTCATCTTTGGAATCTTCATCAAACCATCCAATTGCAGTCGGATAGATTAAAACTTCTGCTCCTTTAAGTGCCATAAGTCTTGCAGCTTCAGGAAACCATTGATCCCAACATATAAGTACGCCAAGGCGCCCAACACTTGTCTGAATTGGTTCAAAACCTAAATCACCAGGTGTAAAGTAAAACTTTTCATAGAATCCTGGATCATCTGGAATATGCATTTTTCTATATTTACCAGCAATAGTTCCATCATTTTCAAAAACAACTGCAGTGTTATGATAGAGACCAGCGGCTCTTTTTTCAAAAAGACTTGTAACTAAAACGATAGAATATTTTTTAGCAACACTACTCCAAAACTTTACATCCTCTTCGTAAGAATCAGCAAGGTTAAAATTTTCTACATCTTCAGTTATACAAAAATAGTTGTTTTGATGCAGTTCAGGTAAAACTACAAGTTTTGAACCATTTTCTGATGCCTCTTTAATTAACTCTTCTGTTTTCACAAGAGTACGAGCTTTACTATTTTGGTAACCAAATTGTAAAAGTGCTGTTTTCATTTAATGCTCTCCAAGTTTTTGTAGAATACGCTTTTTTATCTTTGACATTGTAATATCTTTTTTTGCATAAATAGAGTTTTCTAAATCTTTAATACACTCATCAATTTGTTGATCTTGTAAAGTTAAAAGAACTTTGAGCAACTCTTTTGGCTCATTTGTACTTTTTACAATATCTAATACTGGACTAGTGGTTACTTTTTTCCGTTTTAAAAATATAAAAACAATAACACTTAAAACTCCAAAAAGATACCAAAAGATATAGTTTAAATAGCTATTCCAATCTATAGGCTTTTTAGGCTCAGGAAAGTTTTTTTTGTCCACTAAATTTTTTTTATTAACTGAAACGACATTAATTTCAATTGGTTTGGTCTCTAGTTTCACAATTTTCTTTTTTTTGATGTCAAAGTACTCTATTGAAAAAGATGGAATTGTGAAGTCCTTAGTTGCTGAAATTGCAAAGTGTTGGGTTAATTTTGAGTTAAAACCATCTCTATTAGCAGTAAAATCTATTTTTGGTTTATCTGCAAAAATAGTAGTATCTGCTATATTTAAGGTAAATGGTAATAGAGTATTCTTATTAGTATTTGATGTTAGCTCAATTTTTAATTGGGTAGGCTCATACGCTTGAGTGTTAGTCTTTAGAACTGTTGTATTTAAGCTAAAGATTCCAGTTAGAGGTGCTGACTTTAGAACATTGATTCTAATTGATTGCAGCGAGATACTTTCTTGTTCATACTGTACTTTTATAGAGTTTGGCCCTAAATCACGTCCAGTGCTTGCTTCTCTAAGTTGTTGACTATTTGTTTTTCTCATACTCGCTTTTAGTTTTATATTGTAAAAACCATCTTTTTTAAACTCTACAAGATAGTGTAAATTTATTATTTTCTTTGAACCTTTAAAATTCTCAGAGTCTTGAACTAATGTAAATACTACATCATTAATATTTGGTGGAGTGAAAATGAAATCCATTCCATTACCACTGCCATCAAATTTACAGACAATATCTAAGTTCATTGCTTGATTTGCATATACTCTCTTTGGACTATATTGTACATCTATCTTATATCCCTCATTTGCATTAAGCAAAACACTTAAGATATAAAAAATTATTAGACTACCAGGGAGTTTTTTCATTAATGCTCTTTTTATTTATTAGCTCATACTGTTTTGAGCTTATTGGTGTTGGTTTTGAACTTAGTTTAATTTTTGAGCTCTTTTTCTTCTGTAGTTTTTTTGAAGATTTCCCACTTCCTGAACCACTTTTTCCATTTTTACTTTCTGCTTTACTTTTAGATTTTTTCTTTTTTTTAGAGCCTTTTGTTGTTGAGCTAGCCTCGTCTGCTAAAGATGTGAGTTTAGCCTTTTGTTCACCAGTGCTCATTTCGTAAGTCTTAGATGAAAAGTGCGCATGCCAATAGTTTTGCTCGCATTTTTTATCATCAACTAGAATTAAAGATTTAAAATATAGTGCTTCTGCTTTTTGTGGTTTTTTAAGTCGTAACATCGCATTACCCATTTCACAATATATTCTTGACTTTAATTCACTATCTGTTGTTTTTATGCGTTCTAATGTTTTAAGCGCTGAGTTATATTCTCCTGCGTGGTACTGCGCATTTGCTACATTTAATAGCGTCTGCCAATTTTTATCTCCAAGTTTTGAAAAGTATTCAGCAGAGGTATCAAAATCTTTTTTTTCATATTCATTTTTAGCTTTGTAAATATACCAAAAATCAAATATATTTGCTTCTGCTTTAAATGTAGGAAAAATAAGTAGAACTATTACGAATATTCTACTAGCTAAACTTGTAGAGCCTAACATAAATAGAATTAAACCTATAGCAAGTGGTATGCGGTAGAGTTCAGTATGAGCAGATACTCCATAAAAGTCACTACGTATTTTTTTTGAATTATCAGAAAGTACGCGAGCTAAAGATGTTGTATTATCTGTTTGGCTATAAAATCCAGAAGTTGAAGATGATAGTTTTTCAATGCTACTATTTAGTCGACTTATGACAATATTGCCACTTTTATCTTTAATAGTGTTACCATCTTCAAAAAGCATACTCCCACTTTTTGTACCAAGTGTACTTATATGAACTTTTATCTTGTTTTCATTCGCAAATTTTATCTCTTTCTCCCAACTCTTTTGCTCTCCTCCATCTGTAAAAATAAGAAGCTGTCTTGGCAATTGCCTACTTAGTTTTGTTGTAAGTTTTAGAACACTTAAAATATTTGTTGAACGTGTAATGATTTGATCGCGTTCTAGATTGTCAAAAAGGTGTAAAAGAAGCTCATGGTCAGAACTAAGAGGTGATAAAATTAGTGCTTGAGAAGTAAAACCAATTACAGCGAATCTATCATTTGGAAGATATTTTAGTAGCTCCTTAATACGTCTTTTAGCCTCATCAAACCTAGTCGGATTTTCATCTTTTGCATTCATAGAGTATGAAAGATCAATTGCTAGTACTATATCTGTACTAAAACGGCTTAATTTTTGTGTAGATTGAGGCAGAATTGGTCTAGCAATAGCAATTATTATAAATATTGAACTGAGTATTAATAGATTAAAGTTTGCTTTTTTTGAACTTTTACGAAAAAATAAAAGTAAGACAAGAGCTAATAAAATAAAAGCTTGAGGGTAAAGAAAACTCATAATTTTTCACTTTTAAAACGTCTCATAGTCCAAAATAGAAGTAAAAATAGAGCACTAATAACAGCAGGAAAACTTAGATTATTCTTTAGTGGAATTTCTCCACTCTTAAGTGAACTTGGATGTAGTAAATCTATCTTTTCATAGACTAGCTTTAGATCTTCTGCGCTAGATGCTGCAAAAAACTCAGCTCCACTATCAGAGGCTATTTTTTTTAAAAGTGTGCTATCGTATTCGCCTTTTTTACCAATTCCAATAGTATAGATTTTTACATCCATTTTTTTAGCTAAAGTTACAGCATCTTTTGGTGAAATTCGTCCACTATTATGTTTGCCATCTGTGAGTAAAATAATTATCTTAGAACTATTTGTTGCAAAGTCTAATGCTCTTAGCGCCTGTTCAATAGCTTCTCCAATGGCAGTACTCTCTCCTGCCATACCACTATTTAACCACTGTAGCATTTGAGCTACTACACTGTTTTCATATGTAACTGGTGAAGCAATGAAAGCAAAATCTCCAAATAGTACTATTCCAATATTATCTTGTAACCTTTTTTTAATGAAAGAGCTAGCAATATCTTGTACCGCTTCAAAACGACTCTTTAAATGGTTAGTAGAATCAAATCCACTTGAGACCATAGAACCACTAGCATCAATACTTAAAACTATATTTATGCCATTTCTATTTCTAGGATCATATGGGTCATATTGTACAGGAGACGATAGTGCAAAAACCATCAAAAAAATTATAATATACGGAATTATATTAAACCAATTCACAAATTGTTTTTTAAATGCAAAAAGATTTAAATGGACAAAATTCTTTGGAGCATAGTGAAGTTTACACCTATATATGCAGTACCAAAGGGGTAAACTTAGTAACAATATAAACGGTGATTCTAGTGTAAACATTATAAGTATTTTACCAAAATTTTATGATACAATCACGCCATGTTAAACAAAAAAAATAAATTGCGCGTAATGATGTTTTTATCTGTTCTGCTTTTAGGATATGGTTTTATTATGTTGAAACACGCAAAGTTATCTGATAAACTAAATGCTGACTTGAATACTTACAATGAAGAGGTATTATCTCCTGAGAATATGAAGATTGAATACTCATCTTTAGAGTGTAGTGGTCTTGTAAATATGTCTTGTGAGATTAAAAAGCTACGTTTTACAAATCTTGTTGGTATTGAAAATATTGAGACTGTAAAATTTTCAGAAAATACAGTTATGGGTGAAGATATGGATAAGACGATTGAAAATCTTCTTCATTATATGATGATACGATGATACATCTGCATTGTTACACAGTGCAGACTTCCATGTTGTCTTATTAAAGTTTGGCAATCAATAGCAATAACTTTTCTATCTGTAAACACACCTCTAATAATTTCTATAGCTTCTCTATCAGTATCAACTCCATATACTGGTACTAAGACAGCATCATTTATTATCAAAAAATTTGCATAAGTAGCGGGTAGGGCTTCATCATCTTCATCAAATATTTCAATATGTGGTAGAGATACTAAATTATATTCTCTATTTTGTGCAGATTTGAAACTTTTTAATTCAGTTTCAATGTTTTCATCGCAAGCTACATAAATTATAGTATCGTTTGGTGCGAATCTTGCAATAGTATCTATATGTGCGTCTGTATCATCACCAGCTATCTCCCCTGAATTTAACCATAAAATTTTTCTTACATTAAGACTGTTTTTTAAAATATTTTCAATCTCTATTTTATTTAAATTTGGATTTCTATTTTTATTTAATAGACATTTTGTTGTAGTGAGTAATGTTCCCTCTCCATCACTCTCAATAGAACCACCCTCTAAAACAAAGTTAATTTCATCCATTGTGGAATCTGTATAAAAGCTAGTTTTTGAAAGACGACTTGAAAGAGAGTTGTCTAGTGTTGCTTCAAATTTATCTCCCCATCCATTAAATGTAAAATTAAGTAATTTAAATTTATTATTTTCAATAATGGTAATGACAGAACTATCTCTGCTCCATGTATCGTTTGTTTCTTGTTCTATAAAGTAGATATTATTTGTAGTAGTAAAGTAAGATTGAACACGTTTAATGTCATCACAAATAATAAGGCATGGCTGATATGGAGTAATTGCATATATTATATTTAAGAAATTAGTAGAGGCTTCTTCTAGGCAACAGTTCCAATCACTTTTGCTGTGAGGAAAAATTAGTTGAACAAAGGTCTGTTTTTGCCACTCTGCTAACATTTTATTGAACTACTTCTTCACTCTCTTTATTTTCATTTTGAGCTTCTGCGAGTGTTTTAAAAATATGCTCAACATAAGTTTTATACTCATTTTGAGGAATTACATGTCCACCTGATGCCTCTTCTAAAATTGAAAGTTGTTTTTTTAAAGACATCTTGGCAAAATTCATCTCTATGATAATCTTTGTAATCTCTTCTTGTCCTAAAAAATCCATCATTGTAAGCTCTTTAGGTTTACTTTCTGGTTCTAACTCTTTTTCAATTAAGGCTTGAGCTTTAAGAGCAATTTTTTCAGCATCATTTACAATCTCTGTAATCTTTGGACTCTTCTTAAAAATTGATGATATATTTTTTCTTATAGATGGACGTTTAAGAGTTCCAAATAGCATAATTTTCCTTTTTCGGTGAGTATATCTAAAATAAAATAAATCTAAAGTGGTATAATTGCGCAATGGGATATATTAGATTAAATAAGAATAATTTTTTTAATAATTTAGATGTTATAGAAAAAAAAGCTGGTGCAATTGAGAATATAGCTTTGGTTTTGAAAGATAATGCTTATGGCCACGGTTTAGAAATTATGGCAAAGATGTCAAGTGAATTTGGTATACGTCATGCTGTAGTTCGCAGATTAGATGAAGCAAAGAAAATAGAAAAACTTTTTGAGAGTATACTTGTTTTATCTGATATACCAGTAGAAGAGTGTAGCAGTTCAATCTATTTTACTATAAACTCCTTGAGTGATATTGAAAGAATTTATAGTGGCTCTTCAGTTGAACTTAAAGTCAATACTGGAATGAATAGAAATGGTATAAATGAAGATGAACTTGAAATTGCGTTAGAGAAAATTACTGAAAAAAAACTTATCTTAAGAGGAGTTTTTACGCATCACAGTAGTGCAGATGCTGAAAATGAAGTTTTTGAACGACAAAATGATAGATTTTTAGATATTAAAAAGAGAGTATCAAAGCTAATAACAGAAAAGTTACGTTTCCATTCAGCAAATTCTGCTGCACTATTTAGAGATGGATTAAAAGATGATGAAAATATTGCACGTGTTGGAATAGCAGCTTATGGTGGTTTAGAAAATGAAAACTTAAAACCTGTACTCTCTTTAGTTGCAAAAAAAATTGCTACAAGAGTACTCAATAGTGGTGATTGTGTTGGATATAATGCAACATATATGGCAAAAAATGAGGAGTTAGTATCTACATATGATATTGGTTATGCAGATGGTTTTTCAAGATTAAAAGAAGAATTTACAACTGTTGAAAACTATAGATTACTTGGTCGTGTATCTATGGATAATATCTCTATTGAAAGTGATGATGAAGAAGTTATTTTGTTTAATGATTTAAGAGAGTATGCAAAAGCTTGTGAGACTATCTCATATGAGGTTTTAGTTAGGCTTGGCTTTCACTTAGATAGAAAAATAGTTTAATTTTTTAAATTATTATTCCATCAATCCCTAATAATGCAATTTTTTCAATATCTTTTGAGATAGCAATTATTTTAGCATCAAAAAGATAGGTTTCTGCAATTTTTTGTATAGAAGAGGAATTTTCTTCAGAAACTATTATGTAAGAAGCTCCTAGATTTGAGGCAAGTAGTGCTTCTGTAATACTAGCTACATCTACAGCGCATGAAACGCTGTTGTTTGTACAAAATTTAATTATTTTAGCATTTTCGTTGTTAAACTTGAACCTAACAATACTATTTGGTGGGGTACTTGAAATATCTTCTTGTAAAGTGATTTTAAAAAACAGTTCACTCTCAATTAGTGGATGGTTAAATATTATCATTATGAAACCTTTGCACACTCTGTTGAGCAGTAGTACTGATTATCTTTTATAATTGCCTCTTTATTACTTATGTAGGTGCCGCACTGTTTACACTCTACCATTATTTCTTCAGTTGTGTTACTATCTTCTTTATTCTGTTTTGGTTTCTTCAGCGATGGTTTTTTGAAAAATTTAAAATATATTACTGCAATTAGTGTTGCAAAAATTATTAGTTTTAAAATCATTTATTTACTCTTTATAAGAAGATAACGTCTATTATCTCTTTCAAATATTTTATAATCTTGACTCTCATCTATCTCTTCTTTTACGCTAGTCCCTTTATAAAAAAGTAGTAGAGTATCTTTTTGGATGAACTCATGGCTTAATTTCATTAAAAGTTTTGTATCTGTTACCGCTCTAGAAGTAATAAGGTCTATTTTTGTGGGCTTTACATCTTCAATTTTTTTAGTCTCAATTGTTACATTTGAAAGCTTTAAGCTTCCAACTATGAACTGTAAAAAGCTAGTTCTTTTTTGCAATGGTTCTACTAAAGTAAAATGAGTCTCTGGTAAAGCAAAAGCTAAAATCATACCAGGAAAGCCAGCTCCGGTTCCAATGTCTATTGCATTTTTTATATCTGGTAAAAATTTAAGCGCATATACTGCATCATAGATATTATTTTCAATCTCTTTAACTGTTTTTGCACCTGTTAGATTATGGATTTTATTCCAACGCATTAGATGTTCTGTAAAATCATTGACATGAGAGTAAAACATTGAAGATAATTTAATATTTTCTGTCTCTAGACTCTTTTGTAGACTCAAGCAAACCCTTTTATTGTATTATACCAAAAAAGGAAAATGATGTTTGTCCCAGTTAAAACTGTTGGTAGTGTATATTTTACAGGTTGTACTACTTGTACAAACAGATGTTGTGAGGGCGGTAAATTTTCCTTAGCTCCTTTAGTTTTAGAAGATTTCGAACGTGTATATAAAAACTTTGAGATATTTTTTGGTTTTGTTGATGGTAGTTTAAAAGCTATTATGGTTTTAAATAGAGGTAGTACTGATGTATGCAAATATTTAGAAAATGGAATATGCACCATTTATGAAAACAGACCACCTGCATGTAAGCTCTATCCAATTAGTCCATATTATGATGAGATATATGTAGATTCTGGCTGTGATGGTATCTCATCTTCTGGAGAATTTTTGGTTTCACCTGAAAAGATTAATCCAAACTTTATGGATGAGAGGCTTGATAATTTCTCTTCAAAACTTCAAAATACATATGATTGGTTAGATACAATCAAATATGATTTAGATTATGTAGATAATATAATGGGAATTAATCTTTTAAAATATGTAGGCTCACTAGATGATAAATACATTAAAATGCATTTAAACTCTATGCTTATCTAACCAGACCATTAACCCTTTTTGTGCGTGAAGACGATTTTCTGCTTCATCAAAAATTACGCTTTGACTTCCCTCTAGTACCTCTTCACTAACCTCTTGGTCACGGTATGCTGGAAGACAGTGTAAAAATATTGCATCACTTTTTGCTCTGCTCATCATGACGCTATCTACCATGTAACCAGTAAAAGCTTTTACGCGCGCCTCTTTTTCATCTTCTTGTCCCATTGATGCCCAAGTATCAGTTGTCACAACATCAGCATTCTTTATGGCACTATTTGGGTCATTTGAGATTGTAATTTTGGCGCCACTCTTTTTTGCAAACTCTAGTGCTAAAGCTAAAATGTCACTATCTACTTCATACCCTTTTGGAGTGGCAACTCTTAGTTCAAAACCTAGTTTTGCTGCAAGCATTAACCAGCTGTGTGTCATGTTATTTCCATCACCAATATAAGCAACAATTGAGTTTTTTCCTTTTCCATGTTCTAGCATTGTCATATAATCTGCTAGAAGTTGTACAGGATGGTAGCTATCGGTAAGGCCATTAATTACAGGAACTTCTGAATACGTGGCAAACTCTTCAAGTTTTGAGTGCTCAAATGTTCTAATCATTACCATGTCAACCATTCTAGTAATAACACGAGCTGTATCTTTCATAGGCTCACCACGACCAAGTTGTATATCTTTATTTGAAAGAAATAGTCCAACTCCACCAAGTTGGTAAATCCCTGTCTCAAAACTTACTCTTGTTCTTGTACTGCTTTTTTCAAAAATCATACCAAGTGTTTTTCGTGGCATCAAATCAGCATGAATATCTTGTTTTAAATCACTCTTAATCGCAAGAGCTAGTTCTATTATCTCTCTAATCTCATCTTCAGTAAAATCTTTTAAACTTAGAAAATGTCTCATACTATGCCACCTTTTTGAAGAAGTTTTGCAACCTCTTTTGCATGGTAGCTAATGATAATGTCAGCGCCAGCTCGCTTAAAACTAATCATTGTCTCCATAAGAACTCTCTCATAATCAATTAAACCATTTGCACCTGCAAGTTTTAGCATCGCATACTCACCACTTACATTATAAACTGCCATAGGAAGTTTGGTACTGTTTTTAATCTCTCTTACAACATCTAAATAGGCAAGGGCTGGTTTTACCATTAAAATATCTGCACCCTGAGCCTCATCTTCCCTGCTCTCCATTACAGCTTCATCCAAATTTGCTGGGTTCATTTGGTAAGTTCTTCTATCTCCAAAACTTGGAGTAGATTCTGCTACATCTCTAAATGGTCCATAATATGCGCTTGCAAATTTAGTTGAGTAGCTCATAATTGGTAAATTTTCAAAACCATTAGAATCAAGTGCTTCTCTTAATGTCTCTATTATTCCATCCATCATACCACTTGGTGCAATCATATCAGCACCTGAGCGTGCGTGAATTAATGCTTGACGAGCTGAAATCTCTAGAGTTGAATCATTGTCAACTGTAGATTCTCCTTGATGAATTATGCCACAGTGACCATGATCTGTATATTCACAAAAACATAAATCTGTTACTACATACATATCTGGATGTGCTTTCTTAATGGCACTTATAGCTTTTGCAATTATTCCATGATCACTTAAGCAGTCACTTCCAATGCTATCTTTTACATCAGGAATGCCAAATAAAATAATTGAGTTTAGTCCAAGGCTTTTTAGTTCGCTACACTCAGAAACAGCAACATCAATGCTCATTTGATACACACCTGGCATTGAACTAACTTCAGTCTTTATCTTTTCACCCTCACGTACGAAAAGTGGGTATATGAAGTCTTGCACGTTTACATGAGTCTGTTGAACCATTGCACGTATATGTGAATTTGAGCGTAAACGTCTGAATCTTCGAAACATTGTGAAAAGCCTTATTTTGAAAATTAAAAGCTGATATAATAGCGAAATTATTTTAAAAAGGCTCTTGTGCGGATGAAAGTAGAGATTTCAGACATTGCAAATTTACCAACAAAGTATGGTGAATTTAATATTCAATCCTTTAAAGAGGGTCCTAAAGAGCATCTTGTAATTTTCTCAAAAGATCTTTTATCAACGCCAGTTGTTCGTGTTCACTCTGAATGTTTAACAGGTGATGCTCTTGGAAGTTTAAAATGTGATTGTGGTGATCAACTGGATTTTGCATTAAAAAAGATTTACCAAGATAAGGGAATGTTAATCTATCTTCGTCAAGAGGGTAGAAATATTGGTCTTTTAAATAAGGTAAATGCGTACGCGTTACAAGATAGGGGATTTAACACTGTTGAAGCTAATCATCAGTTGGGCTTTTCAGCAGATGAGCGAACTTATGAAATAGTTACATACATTTTGCATAAATTTAAAATTAAACAGATTAAACTTCTTACAAATAATCCTGAAAAACTGAACAGCATTAATGATATAGAGATTATTGAACGTCTCCCTATAGTTATAAAATCAAATAAGTACAATAGAGAGTATTTAAAAGTTAAAAAAGTTGAGATGGGTCATCTACTTTAAAGAACACATCTAAATATCATGGGTACAACAGGAAGTGGGAAAACAGTACTTGCTAAAGCAATAATGCGCCAGCTAATACGTGAAATTGGTACTGGTTTTATGTTTATTGAGGGAAAAGGCGATAATCCTATGGCTCAGGAGATATATGCTGAAGTTGTCCTAGCTAAACGTGAAACAGATTTCTTTTTTCTTAACTTCTTAGATAAATACAATTCAAATAGCATCAACCTGTTAGAGACTGGTGATTTCGAGTCAATTCGTGATGTATTGATTGATTTTTTAATATCTGGAGAGGGAAGTAAATCAGATACTTGGATGCAAGGTGCAAAAGATTTGATGATTAATGCTCTCAAAGTACTTCTTATTCTTAGAGATGCAGACTTAGTTTTTGATATTGAAAAAGCAGATCAGATAAATACTATTGAAGATATGAAAATGTATCGTAAAAATATCTCTTTAATGAGATTGCGTGAACTATTAATAAATCCTAAAGATTTATTACATTTCTGCCTTGCTATGGATAGAGTGCATGAAAATAGTTATGAAAAACTAGTAGAAAAATTACAAACATATCGCCTTAAGCCAAATGAAACAGTAGATAATACAACTTTTGAGAAAATAGAGATTCATAGAAGTTTGAAAGATACTATCATTCAACAATCAAATGGTCTAGGAGACTGGTCAACTGTTCAAAAGCTAGGAAGTTTTGAGAAAATTACTAAATCTATACAGTCAAGTCAAGGTGTTTTTTACAAACTTGAAGTTTCTAAATCATTTTATGGTGAAATGTTTACTACATTCTTTGAGAATTACTCAGAAATCTTTGCAGTAGAACATGGTGATATTAATTTAGAAGACATTATTACCAATGGTAAGATTTTACATGTAGCTCTTCAAGGTATTAATCCATCTCAAGCCAATTCACTTGGAAAGCTTCTTTTATCTATGATTAGAATGTTTGCCAAAAAAAGAGCCAAAGCAAAACCTCTTAAAGTGCCTTTTATGGTCTTCGCTGATGAGTTTAATAGTTGGAGTAAAGGAATATCTGGTTTTGCTGATTTAATGTCTGTTACACGTGCATATGGCATTAGTTTTATCATTATGTATCAAACTGATCTTGAAAAGATTGATGAAGGAAAAGGAATTGAAGCTGGTCAAATTATCGGTAATACTAACACCACTATTTTATTAAAAACTCAAGATCCTAAAATTGTTAAACGACTCAATGAAAAACTACAAAAAGTAGAAGTTGCCCAAGGCGATATTAGAGAAAAACGACCTACTTCAAACGATAAAGATACTGAAAGTCATAGAAGATTTACTATGAAAGAACGTGATCGCATAGAAGCAGAGGAAATTGCTAATTTAGAATCAGGACAAGGCTATATTATTACAAGTGGCTATGTCGGTAAAATGATTACTGCATACATCGCAGACAATACAAGATTTGAGCCAAACGAAGATGCAGATATTCCTCTTAATGAGTTATATCCGAAGAAGTTGTTGGATGTTGCATGATTTTAGTTTTATATACATTAATATTTTGCCTAATTAATTCAGCTTCAGAATCAATTTGTGAATATAAATGATTAACTTTAAATGCAGTAAAGGACTCAATTAAATCTTTTTTTAAATCATCATATTTTATATTTATAGGATTTTCTTCTGTTAAATAGACAGCTTCATCTACAACAGGTTGATTTATAGCTTTGATAAAATTCTCCACTGCCTCTAAACTATCTGCTTTGTTATGAAAATTAAAAACATCAATAATATCTTCAACATTAACTATTTCATTTTTTAAAATCTCAGTAAAATCAAAAACATCTCTACCTTTTGATCTATCTACAAAAGCTTTAATTTTTAGTTTTGCCAAACTATTAATATCTATTATTTTCAATTTCGACTCTTCATATGTTGAAAATGTCATACTCTTAAAGATTTTGATTTGAGATGGATGTACTGCATGAAAAAACTCTACTTTTACCCCTTCTAAATCAAACTTTAACATTTCTTCATCTGGAAACATTCCCGCTAATCTTAATGCAGTAGCATTTTTATCTTGAATAAACTTTGCACCTAAACTAAACATAGTACTCTTAATAGCTCTATAATTTAATTTTTCAGGGCTTATAATGTCTAAATCTTCTGATATTCTATGTTTAAGATAGTGAGAAAGAGCAGTTCCTCCAGCAAAATATAAAGGCTCTTTATTAAAAAGTTCTAAATCTTTGACTATACTCAACGCATTAATAATTTTTTTAGTCATCCAACCATCCTATTTATTTGAATATATGATGGATTTTTATCCCATCTTCCATGTAGTGGTATTTTCATTCCTTTAACATTAACATAGCCTTGCTGGTACTCTTCTTTGTACATAGAAATGAGTTCCGAACGAACTCTACCTCTTCCAAATTTTTTAATAACTACACCAATATCTATTGAATTCATAGTTGAGAGATAATTCCTTATTACAGATTTAATACTTTGTGTGCTAATGACTGCTCCAGATGTCCAAAAAGCATTAAAACTGTACTCATTTGGGTTAAATGATACATGCTCTTCTGTATCAAGTACCTCATAAGGTTGCTTACTGATTTTATGGTTCAACATTTTATAAAATTTCCCATTTGATGTTTTTTTGATTAAACTACCATTTAAGCGTTGGATATTTTTCCTAATTAAAGATGCTTGAATACTTCCATCAAATACATCATAACTATATTCTTTTCCATAGTGCAATGTTTTAATTTTGTTTTGTATATAAATAGATACTCTTTCCACGACAAGCCTCGTTTTTATATGATAAATTATGTAAATATTATCTTAATTACGTCACGTTTGTCAAGGTAGAAAGTGTCACGTTTGTATTTTCTTAGGAATAGGATTGAAAGCAAATTTTATTAAGTACAATTTTCCTATAAAAAACTGGACTTAAAAACTTATAGTGTTGAGCATGTCAATTTGTTATATTTTTCTAATATAAATTAATTTTTATGTATAATAAGTAAATTTTAAATGAAAAGGGTAATTATGTCTAAGAAAGTATTTGTGAGTTTTGACTATGATAATGATAAACACTATAAGTTTTTAATGCAGGCTTGGAGTGCAAATTCTAATTTTGATTTCGTATTTGATGATCACTCTACAAAAGAAATAAAAAGTGAAGATATATCAAGAGTAAGAGCTGCATTAACAAAAAAAATAAATGATGCAGATTATACACTTGTATTGGTTGGAAAAGAAGCAAATGTGCAACATGCTGATCATGAAGAAATAGGAAGCAGAAACTGGATAAATTTTGAGGTAAAGCAAAGTAAAGCAAATAACAATAAATTAATCGGTGTAAAATTAGATAGTTCTAATACTTCACCTGATGAATTATTAGGAAGCGGAGCAAGTTGGGCTATGTCTTTTACGGAAATAAATATAATCAAAGCATTAAATGAAGCATAATGAACCCAGAAAAGTTCAATATACTATATGATCACTACAAAGATACATTTAGCATAATTACAGCACAAAATAAATTAAGAGATAAACTATTTATATATCTTTTAATAGTAATAACATTTATGTTCTTACAAATTAATGCTGTAAAACAAGTCAATGATATTGGTGTAAAATTAGCTGAAAAATTTCTAGGTGTTTCATTATCATTTAGTCCTGAATTTATTATCGGAATGTTTTGGTTTATTACTTTGAGTTTAATTATTAAATATGCTCAAACACTTGTATATCTCGAAAAACAATATGATTATATTCATAAACTAGAATCAAATATAGATAAAGAGTACAAAAATTCTAAGATATTTTCAAGAGAGAGCCATTCTTATTTAGATAATTATCCAATGTTTTCAAACTGGGTGTCGTTTATTTACAGAATAGCTTTTCCAACGATATTACTGATAATTTTAGGATATAAAATTTATACTGAATATACTGGTGAGATTACAATACCATTTATAATTAATGGCGTATTTTGTGCAATGATATATGTATCAATATTGCTCTACATGTTATTAATCCATTTTAAAAAGTAAAATACTTTTTCAGTGTAAAAGAATTTTACATTCTTTATCAATCTCAACCGCATATTTACCATTATAATTATTTATCAATACCTATAGGATTATTATGCTCTAAAATATGTCTTACCATTACCTCAGAATGTGTACCTTTAGTTTTCATTGCTTCAAGATTTCCAAAACAATAAAACATTTCTTTTGCTCTTGTTACAGCAACATTTATCATACTAGTATCTGTTCTGTTAAAGAAGAATGTAGATGCCCTATGTATATCATTTTTCCCATATACCGATGAGAATATAATTATGTCTCTTTCTGAACCTTGATATTTGTGCACCGTACCTACTTTAATGTTTTTAAAATTATTACCATTATCCATTTCATCTCTCATTCTTTCAATCAAACTGTGTTGATTTGCAAAAGGTGTAATTATTCCAATTGAACTATAAAAATCTTCGTCCAAAATATCTTCTACATCTATATTTTTTATTTCGCTCAAATTCCTTTTGATACTTTCTTTTTTTAAAAAAATAAAATCTAAAATAGATTTTGCCTCTTTTATGTTTCTGTTGTTCCTATCACTTGTGAAATTGTGTTTAACGAAATACAGATGCATATTGCGTTTTGAGTCTGGTTTATTAGAAACAATCTCGTCTTGATAAGTAAGTTCATTTGATATCTGAATTATTGAATCTCTGCATCTAAAGTGTTCTTTAAGCCAAATGTCACCTTCAAGCTTGCTAGGGCTATAAGGCAAAAAGAATTTAGTTGCATTGTTTGCAACATCCATAGCATTGTTTGCTCTGTAAGCAATAAGTTCTATATCATCCTCTAAGCCAATTTCATCACCAGCGCAGCTAAAGTAATCGAGGATTATTTTTCTCTTATACTCAGAATTTGTAAACATTTTTAATATATTATTTTCGAATGTATTTGTGTACCCAAAAACAGGCTTAAGCTGTTTTACATCACCAAAAAGCATTGCTTTTTTTGCAGTGTGTAAAATAATCATTTTATGAGGTGTTATTGTGCCAGCTTCGTCAATTAGCATAAAATCAAATATATTTTTGTCAACTTTGCCATCAGGCGTAGATACTATTGTTCCTAAGCTGTTGGTAGTAATGTTTATGATTGGGAAAATAGGAAGAATACTATTGAAGTCAAATATGTTGGTTTTTACATCCTCTTTTATATTAATAAAAACCTTATCATCATTTCCTTTATTAAAAGTAGGTCTATAAAGAATATTGTTTTTTATCGCTTTTTTGTTTTTAAACAGCATTCCAAACCATGCAGGTGTTTCATTCTTGACTTCATCCGGAGCATAATTTAATATACTTTTTGCTTTGCAGTTCTTGCAAGCAAATTGATTACTAGATTCATAGTAAATGAAAGATCCGTCTTTACATACTGGACAAATAACATCATTTTTGAAATCTTCAGATTCATTTTCTCTTTCAAGGAAAAAAAGTGCTTCAAGCAAATGCAACGCTAAATAAAAATTATCTGTCCTTATTGATTTATCTAACTTATCTTTGTTTTCTAAAATACTATTTATTTGAAAAATTAATGATGCATAAGGTGTTAAAAGCTTTGCTACATCAAAAGATACTTCATAATCTGATTCAGGAGCAATTTCATGTTTAAGTAGATACTCTAATTTTTCTATTTTATCTATAGCAATATTAATTTTCATTTGTATTTCAGAGGAAGAAGCTTGAAACCGAAGTAGTAAATCCTCTGTCTTCTCTTTTTCAGTCATTATTGACTGCATAGAAGCATCAGCAGAATTAATTTGATTAGCTACATCTAGGTTTTCATCATTAACATTTTTAATAATTTTATTATTGGCATATTCATTAGCTTGTATTGATATATTTTTTCTTAAATTAATAGGCACATCAAATTTGCTACTATAATCTTCTTCTATTCTTTTTTTAACTTCAGCAAAATAACCTTTATTCAAAAAATTATAAATAAGCTGAGTAATCCAATTTGATTTATTGAACGCTTCATCTATAGTTTGATACATTTCGCTTTTCAATTTCTCATTTTCATCTATTTTCAATTTCTCTAACTCTTGTTCATAATACTTTGAAAAGTTACTGTGAATAGATGGATTTTTTATCAATTCTTTGTTAGATTCAATTTTATTATTTAATTCTTCGATATAGTTATTTAAATCTAATATGTTTTTTTGAAGATTTACAATCTTATTATCAAAACTTCCTATTTTTATAGAAATACTATTTGAATCATCTTCTAATTTTTGAACATAATCTGTATCTTTTATTTCTTCTTGTTCAAATAATGGTTTTAATTTTTCAATATTCCGATTAATTGAAAAAAGAGTGTATTTTAAGCGATTTTCTCCCTTGTGAATCCATTTCTCTATTATGGTATTTTCTACAGTAAATAACTCATTTATATTTTCTACCGTATCAAATGAACTTATTTCTTTAATATTCTCACCCAATAGACCGTATAAGTATTTCGCACAATATAAGTATTTTTCATAATTATTCTTTCCCTCAGGCTCTTTATTAAATGCCTCATTAAATTTTTTTAAAAAGTAGTTTCTATTTTTTCCAACTTGCTCTAATATTGTTTTAATATTTCCTTTGGTTATTTCGTAAGAATTTCTAGCTTTAGTTTTAACTGATGGAACAAATAACATAGTTGAAAAATCAATTTCATCCAATTCTTTGTGTTCTTCTTCATCACCATATCTCTCTCCTGATAAATTTATATTATTAATTATATGTTTGTAGTCTATCCATCTCTTGTACAGTATTGAATCTGGATTTTGAGCAATGGTATCTTCAAAGCCTGAAGCTATTCCTTCAGAAATGTTCCATAATGCCTGATTGTTAGTAGAAGTTGCGACAATTGGTGTCTTATAGCTTACAATCCCATTATTAAGAAAATCTTCAAATGACTTCAAAGAGGACTTTACAATATAGTCACCACTAATTGCTCGCAACAATGATGTTTTTCCCGTTCCAGGCGCACCATTTATTGGAATAATATTTTTATCATTTTGTAGATAACATGACATAGCTTCTCTTTGAGTGTTTGCTAGTGAAAACTTCTTATCAAATGCTCCAATTTGCGATAAGCTAGCAATAATTTTCTTTTTTGTTCCTATTAAGTCTTCATTAGCTATTAATTCCTGCCCTGATTTTGCAATTTTAGTTGGATGAATTGAGAAATAATTTTTTAACAATACTGAGATATCTTCGTAGTCTATTGAATCATATATTTTCAGTAGTCCTCTTGTGTAGTTTTGACTAATTGCACCATAGTATAATTTTTCAATGAATTTAGTTTTATCTTCAAATACTTCTTTTTGAAGAGATATAAGTTTAGAAATATTTATTTTATTAAAAGTAAATAGTTCATTTTTTACTTCATAAAATTCTTTTATTTTAGGATTTACAACAACAATTGGTTCTATTAATTTTGTCTCATTGTCTTTCAAATAGTTCTCTACAATATTTGATTTATAATTAGGCTCTACATATAGTTTAATATGTTCATGAATAATGTCTGGTGATAGTTTTTTAAAATCTTCATCATGTGAGCTGAACATTAAAGTCGATGCAGGATAGAAATAACTTTTTTCTTTATTTGGTTCTGCAAAAAAGCCAATAATTAAACTATATTGATATAGATTTTCATCACCAAAAGTAAATCTCGGATAATCCTCTATTTGTTGTGTTTTATTTTTTGATTTTTTTGAGACATATGATATACCTGAGACTTTTTCAAAGAAAATCGACTTTCTAGTAAACATATTAAAGTCTTGAGAAATAATATTACTAGGAGTAACTTCATTAGCTTTAAAGTCTTTTTCAAAGATTGTCAACTGATGCCAAGCATCTTTAGCTATTTTGATTTGATCTTGCTCAAGTTCTAAAGAGCTCTTTTTAATTTTAACTGAAAGTATATTTTCTATTGATAGTACATATTTATAATAATCAAATAAATTTTTTAAATTATTTTCCATTATGGCGTCATTCTTTCAAAATTTTTTATATCCACTATACCATATTAATTTAATATTAAAACACTGAAAAAGCATTAAGTATTACTTCCAGAACTATTGGCTCATAGCTTCCAGATTCTCATTCTTCAGATCATTTAACTCATTCAGCTCTCTATAAAAATAGTGACACTTATGAGGACTAGCATGAACGTGTGCAAGAATTCCATGCATAATCCAATCAAGCATAAAAGGTGTAACCTTTTCGCCTGATTTTCCAAGTGTAATTAAAATAGCACACGCATTTTCATCCAGTCCATTACCAGTCAATTCTATTAGATCTTTAATCATGCAAGGTAACCGATGCGCCATCAAGCGCACAATCTTCAGCACATGGGTTATTCGCAAGTGAACTCGATACGAATACCAACTGTTGGCTCAACTCATTTAAAAATGTAAGTAATTTTTGTGTATTATCCATCGTTCTCAACTCCTTTAAGCTGTTTGGGAACATTAGACCTTGTAGTAGTTCGAGCTACTTCAAGGTCGCCTCTAGTTAATTGTCAAAATTATTATTTCTCCTTTTAGATTAATTTTCTGTAAAACCCATTCCAATATGAGTTACCACCCCCCCCCGCTCTTTTTTAAGTTGGTTTTTAACTTGAGGGATTTATTTTTTATTTAAACATCTTTTAACACTTCTTGGATCTCTTCAAATGTTGCACCTTTATCTCTTGCTAATTTCATTAATTTTAATATTTGAGTAGTTGTTTTAGGAATAATTTTATAATTATTCACTGTTCTTGAATCAATCTTTAATGCTTTTGCAAATTCTTTTTGACCTTGATAACCAATTCTAGCTATGATTAGTTTTAATTCATCCTTATGCATGTTTGAATTATATCATATATTAAGTGTATATTGCAAATATATATTGACATTAGCTAAAAATAATTGTATCATTTACTTATATAAGGGCATCTCTAAAAACACATTAAATTTGATGCAAAGTGCCAAAACGATAAAATAATAGTAAAAAAGAGAGAGTTTATATGCCTGGACTATTTGATTACGAGTTTCAATTGGAGAAGATTAATAAG
>Ga0316204_10002645_pt1 | contig 39620 bp, 39 predicted proteins | sample 6monrhotite_MG_2_FD_205661 | JGI IMG/M metagenome (GOLD analysis project Ga0316204, IMG submission 205661) | Microbial mat bacterial communities from mineral coupon in-situ incubated in ocean water Damariscotta River, Maine, United States -... | ecosystem: Environmental > Aquatic > Marine >...
TGATACTGATGCGCAACGTTTAACAAACGTGACTCATCAAAATAATTGCCAATGATCTGCAGGCCAACCGGCATTTTGTTACTGAAACCGGCGGGGACTGACATTCCCGGCAAGCCTGCAAGGTTGGTTGCAATGGTATAAATGTCTGACAAATACATCGTAATAGGATCATCCGACTTTTCACCGATATTGAATGCCGTTGATGGTGTCGTCGGCCCCATAATGACATCGACTTTTTCAAAGGCATGCTTAAAGTCTTCACTGATCAAACGGCGTAGCTTTTGCGCTTTAATATAGTAGGCATCATAGTAACCAGCGGATAATGCATACGTACCGATCATAATACGACGCTTCACTTCCGGGCCAAAGGCCTCACCACGGGAACGCTTGTATAAGTCTTCCAGATCTTTTGGATTATCACAGCGATAACCAAAACGCGCACCATCAAAGCGAGACAGGTTTGACGAACACTCCGCAGGTGCAACCACGTAATACACTGGCACGGACAATGAAGAATTGGGTAAGCTGATTTCAACAATTTCAGCACCGAGTTTTTTATATTCGGCAATCGCTTGTTCAACTTTTTCCGCAACACCGACGTCCAGACCTTCATCAAAATATTCTTTAGGTAAGCCGATCTTTAAACCTTTTATGTCATTAGAAAGTGCCGCCGTATAATCCGGAACATCTTTGTCAATGCTGGTGGAATCTTTTGTGTCAAAACCTGCCATGGCGTTTAGCATGATCGCTGTATCTTCTGCCGAACCGGCCATCGCACCGGCCTGATCCAGACTTGAGGCAAAGGCGATCATGCCATAACGTGAAACACGACCATACGTTGGCTTAATACCGGTAATACCGCACAACGCTGCTGGTTGACGAATCGAACCGCCGGTATCCGTACCCGTTGCCGCCGACACTAAACGCGCGGCAACCGCTGCTGCCGATCCACCAGAAGATCCCCCGGGAACGGTTTGTGTATCCCATGGATTTTTAACCGCGCCATAAAAACTGGTTTCATTGGATGAGCCCATCGCAAACTCATCCATATTCGTTTTACCAATCATGACGGCGCCGGCATCATTATACTTTTGTACAACCGTGGCATCGTAGGGCGAGATAAAGTTATCCAGCATCTTCGATGCGCAACTGGTACGAACACCCTCTGTACAAAAAATATCTTTTTGTGCAATCGGGATACCGGTTAGAGGGCAAGCCTTACCACTGGCAATTTGTTTATCCGCCTGGCGTGCCTGTGCCATAGCCTGTTCATCGGCAACGGTAATAAAACTGTTCAACGCACTGTCGTATTGCTTGATACGATCCAGCATCGACTGTGTCAGCTCTTCACTGGAAAAATCTTTGTTGCGAAGACCTTCTGCTAATTCTGCGAGACTCTTGGTGTGCATGTTTTGATTCACTTTGAAATTTTAATATCGAACAGGCTTATTATTATCCCACCAGGTTTATTCAAGCACTTTAGGGACAAGGAATAATCCTGCCTCAACGAGAGGAGCATTCTGTTGAAAATGTTCACGCTGATTAGACTCTGTCACCTCATCCGGACGCAGTCGTTGATGGGCATCCATTGGATGAGCCATTGGGCTAACATTATCGGTATCAACCGTATTCATTTGCTCGACCAGATCGAGAATATTCGTCAGGTTATAGGCATAACCGGGAATATCTTCTTCTTCAATGGCAAGCCTTGCCAGGTGGGCAATTCGCTTGACGTCATCTGTTTCAAGGGACATATTCTCTCCGACACGGGGTTGGTTGTGACAAGTTGAGCAAAACCGTTAAATTATCACAGATACTAGCTTGCCCAAAGCCCCTATGATTGATTAAAGTAGCTGCCACTAAGCAAAATCATAACCTAAAAAGATAAATCACTATGTTTGAGAGTTTTCGCGGTCTATTTTCCAACGATATTTCCATCGATCTGGGTACAGCCAACACGCTGATTTATGTCAAAGGCAAGGGCATTGTCCTCAATGAACCTTCGGTCGTTGCCATCCGGCAGGAACGTGGCCCAGGCGGTCCCAAAAATATCGCTGCCGTCGGTATGGAGGCCAAACGCATGCTGGGCCGTACCCCTGGCAATATTGTCGCGATTCGCCCTATGAAGGACGGTGTCATCGCCGACTTCACCGTGACCGAAAAAATGCTACAGCACTTTATTCGCAAGGTGCATGAAGCCAAATTCTTCAAACCCAGCCCCCGAGTACTAATTTGTGTGCCCTGTGGTTCAACCCAGGTGGAACGGCGCGCGATTCGTGAATCGGCTGCCGGTGCAGGTGCCCGTGATGTCTTTTTAATCGAAGAACCTATGGCCGCCGCCATTGGCGCAGGTATGCCCATATCTGAAGCCAGCGGCTCCATGGTACTGGATATCGGTGGTGGCACGACTGAAGTTGCCGTTATTTCTCTCAGTGGTATCGTTTACTCTGCCTCTGTACGTATCGGTGGTGACCGTTTCGACGATGCTATTATTAATTACGTGCGTCGCAACTATGGCAGCCTGATTGGAGAATCTACTGCCGAACGCATTAAGCAGGAAATTGGCTCAGCTTACCCGGGCAATGAAGTCCGTGAAATGGAAGTTCGTGGACGTAATCTGGCCGAAGGTATCCCACGCAGCTTTACGCTGAATAGCAATGAAATCCTCGAAGCCTTACAGGAACCTCTATCGGGGATCGTCAGTGCCGTGAAGACTGCACTGGAACAGACACCACCTGAACTGGCAGCGGATATTGCCGAACGCGGTATGGTACTCACCGGTGGTGGTGCCCTGCTATGTGATCTGGACAGATTATTAATGGAAGAAACCGGCCTGCCGGTGCTGATTGCCGAAGACCCGCTAACCTGTGTTGCCCGTGGTGGTGGCCGTGCACTGGAGATGATCGACGAATTTGGTGGTGACCTATTCACCATCGAATAAGGTCTGGACAAATACTGGGCCGCCATTGAGGCCCATATCACTGCCATCAGTTTGTATCCTCATTTGTGAGTCGGTGAAGGAGAGTTCCCGTTAAACAGCTTTTTGCACAGGGGCCAGCACTGGGGATTCGTCTTTTAATCCTGATATTACTATCAGTGGCCCTGATGACTCTGGATCACCGCTATCAACATCTGGATACTGTCCGTTCGGGGTTATCCGCCCTGGTCTACCCACTGCGCTTTTTAGTAAATCTGCCAGGTGAAATGCTCGACTGGACCTCTGATACTTTTACTACCCGTGAAACACTGCAAGAAGAAAATCAAACCCTGCGCACACAAAACCAGTTACTCAAGGCTGAGTTACAGAAATTGACCTTTTTGCAGGTCGAAAACCAGCAACTGCGTGCCCTACTCGACTCATCCAAGACAATTGATGAACGCGTTCTGATAGCAGAACTTCTGTCTGTCGATCTTGATCCCTATAAACGCCAGGTTGTGATTAATAAAGGTAGCCGAGAAGAAATTTATGTCGGCCAGCCCATTATCGATGCCTCAGGCGTCATGGGGCAGGTCGTGCATGTTGGCCCTTTCTCCAGTACGGCGCTGCTTATTACCGATCCCAGTCACGCTCTGCCTGTGCAGGTTAATCGTAATGGTCTACGAGCTATAGCGACCGGCACCGGCAGTGAAAATAGTATTGAATTGCCGCATTTACCCAATAACGCCGATATCCTGGTGGGTGACCTATTGGTCAGCTCTGGGCTGGGCTGTGTTTTCCCAACGGGTTACCCGGTAGGACGCATTACCCAGATCGATACCGATCCCAGTCTACCGTTTGCCAAGATTTTTGTGGAACCCACGGCACGCCTTAATCGTAGTCGTGAAGTCTTGCTTGTCTGGCCTGAACAAGCGCAGAGACAAGAAGCCTGCGCGGATAAAAGTCCGCAGAAAAATGTTGAGGCAACAAAATGAAGTTCGCCAAACCTCAGGGCTCAGGGGTCATCGCGCTCAGCTTTATAGCGGCACTTACTCTGATGATTATTCCCCTGCCTGAATGGGCACGATTTTTAAGGCCAGAATGGATCTCTCTGGTATTAATTTACTGGATACTGGCACTTCCGCACCGTGTTGGTCTTGGTGTTGCCTGGTGTATGGGCTTACTGCTTGACGTCATGCGTGACTCCCTTCTCGGTCAACACGCCCTGGCATTTATCTTAATTGCCTATATTGTAATAAACATTCACCAACGCCTGCGCTTGTTTCCTTTGTGGCAACAATCCATTGTCATTTTCATTCTGCTACTGGTTCAAACTACTATTATTTTCTGGACCAAAGGCGTTATCGGCGAAGCACCTGGGATTTGGTATACTTTATTACCTGCCGTTACAAGTGCAATATTCTGGTCAGTTGTCTTTGTTCTGTTACGCCATATCAGAAGACTTTATAAAGTCAGTTAACTATCGATGTCGCGTTTTTCTTCCCTGGCCATCAAAGATCACATTCGTGAAAGCGAACTCATTAATAAGCGTATATTGATCAGCGCCGTTGGTGCTGCCCTGTTATTAATCATTCTCCTGACCCGTCTGTTCCAGTTGCAGATTATTGATGAACAGCATTACAGCAGTCTGTCAGAGAACAACCGTGTCAGCCTACTGCCCATTGCACCGACACGTGGCCTGATCTATGACCGTCAGGGGCGTCTCCTGGCACAGAATCTACCCAGCTTTACACTGGAGCTGGTTCCTGAACACATTAAAGATCTGAAACAAACTCTCGCCACTTTACGTGAATTGATTCGCATAAGTGATAATGAGCTAGTTCGATTTAACAAACAATTACGCCGCAAACGACGTTTTGAAGGAGTACCGTTGCGCTTTCGACTCAATGATGCCGAAGTCGCTCGTGTTGCCGTCAACCAGCATCGCTTGCCTGGTGTAGAAATTCACGCACAGCTCTCTCGACACTATCCGCTGGGGAGTCTGGGGAGTCATGCCATCGGCTATGTGGGACGCATCGATGAAAAAGAACTCCGGCAAATCGACACTTCCAATTACAGTGCTACGACACACATCGGTAAGGTCGGTGTAGAAAAATCCTATGAGCAGCTGTTGCATGGAGAGGTTGGCTTCCAGCGCGTCGAAACCAACGCTCAGGGACGTATCCTGCATGTCTTAGAGCGCACCTTGCCAGTCCCTGGAAAAAACCTCTATCTCAATCTCGATGCGCGTTTGCAGGCAATTGCTGAGCAAGGCTTCATAGAAGATGATGGTGCGCTGGTCGCTATTGACCCCAACAATGGTGCTGTCCTGGCACTGGTCAGTATTCCTACCTTTGACCCCAATCTATTTGTCAACGGTATTGATCACAAGAGCTACAACGCGTTAAGCCAGTCAACTCATCGTCCACTTTTTAATCGCGCCCTGCGAGGCCAGTATCCACCTGGCTCAACCCTGAAACCCTTCATTGGTTTGGCCGGTGTTGAACTGGATGAAGTGAGTCAACACGAATCCATTAATTGTCCCGGCTGGTACATGCTCAAAAATGATGAACGACGCTACCGTGACTGGAAAAGGGAAGGTCATCATGCGACCGACCTGCGTAAAGCCATTGTCGAATCCTGCGATGTCTATTTCTATGACCTGTCTCTGGCATTATCGATCAACCGATTACATGAATACCTGACTTCCTTTGGGCTTGGCAGTCTTACTGGCATTGATATTCGTGGCGAACTCCCAGGTCTCATGCCTTCACGCGCCTGGAAACGGCGCACCTATAATCAACCCTGGTTTCCCGGAGAAACACTGATTACCGGCATTGGACAGGGGTTTAGCCTGACCACCCCATTACAACTGGCCAGTATTACCGCTACGTTGAGTCAACTGGGACAACGTTACCAACCACAAATTTTGCACGCTATCCAGGAATCCGGCACTGAGGCATTACACATCCAGACCGCCGTTCCGACAGGTAACGTACCGATCGCCAAGATCGCACACTGGCACACAATGATTGATATCATGGAAGATGTTGTGCATAGCCTGCACGGTACGGCACGAGGCATTAGCCATAATCTGGCATACCGTATTGCCGGTAAAACCGGTACTGCTCAGGTGTTTGGTATTAAGGAAGATGAGGAATACGTGGCAGAAGATCTCGTAAAAAAGCTGCGTGACCACGCCTTGTTTATCGGTTTTGCTCCGGCACAAAAACCACGCATTGCTGTCTCCGTCATTGTTGAAAATGGTGGTAGTGGTGGTGCCATAGCCGCACCTATCGCCCGAAAAGTGATGGATTATTATTTACTGCAAAGCGAAGAGTCCAATCATGTTACAAAGTGAATTTGCCGAAACGCGTATTTCAAGCGGACGCCGCATCATGCAACGTCTGCATATCGACCTACCCTTACTGTTTGGCTTAATTATCCTCGCTGGTATTGGCATGTTTGTACTCTATAGCGCCAGCGGGCAGGACGATGCCATGATTGCACGTCAACTGGGACGAATTGTACTGGCCTTTGTCATTCTTTTTGCCGTAGCTCAGCTCTCCCCAGCGACCCTTTCCTTTTGGTCTCCCTGGATATATGGCATCGGACTTTTACTATTAATCGCGGTGCTCACTCTGGGCGACGTAGGCAAGGGTGCACAGCGCTGGTTGGATGTTGGACTTTTCCGTTTCCAGCCCTCCGAAATTATGAAGCTCGCCGTACCCATGATGATTGCCCGTTTTCTGACAGATGCTCATTTGCCACCCAATCGAAAACGCTTATTGTTTGGCACCATCCTGATTATCATTCCGGCGCTTTTGGTTGCCAAACAACCGGATCTGGGAACCGCGCTTTTGATCGTCTGCGCAGGTTGTTTTGTTTTATTTCTCGCCGGTCTTTCCTGGCGTTTTATTACTTTATCTATTGTCACCATTACCGCCAGCACTCCCTTTGTCTGGAATCTACTTCGTGAATACCAACAACAACGTATATTGACACTACTCAATCCGGAAAATGATCCTCTTGGTACGGGTTATCACATCATTCAATCTACAATTGCGATTGGCTCTGGCGGCGTTTACGGCAAAGGCTGGTTAAATGGGACGCAGTCACACCTGAACTTTTTACCCGAACGCAACACGGATTTTATTTTTGCTGTATTCAGCGAAGAGTTTGGTTTTTTCGGAATATTATTACTCCTGTTGATTTATATCTTTATCATCTCCAGAGGTTTAATCATCGCTGCACAGTCACAGGATACCTATAGTCGTCTACTTGCAGGTAGTCTGTCCATGACCTTTTTTGTCTACCTGTTTGTCAACATTGGAATGGTCAGCGGCCTGCTGCCTGTTGTTGGCGTACCTTTACCTTTAGTCAGTTATGGAGGCACTTCGATAGTGACCTTGATGGCAGCTTTCGGTATCCTCATGTCAATACAAACACATCGAAAATTATTAGCCCGTTATTAAAGGACACCGTACTAACATGAATTTGAAACAAATATTATTTTCTTATCTCTTGCTGGTATTGCCGGCAAGCTTGCTGTCGGCCAATACTTCTGGCTTTGATACTAATAATAAGGCGATCAAAACCTTCATTAATGACATGGTCAAAGAGCACAAATTTGACAATAGCGAGTTAAAAACCCTGCTCGGCAAAGCCCGCTTGCATCAAAGCATCCTGGATGCCATTTCACGTCCCGCAGAAAGCAAGCCCTGGCATCAATATCGTCCCATTTTTCTCACCAATGATCGTATTAAAGGTGGAGTGAAATTTTGGAAAACACATCAAGACATACTGCGACAGGCAGAAAAAAAATATCAGGTTCCTGCACCTATTATTACCGCCATTATCGGTGTTGAAACACGATATGGGCGTCACATTGGTCGTTATCCGGTACTGGATTCGTTAGCAACACTGGCCTTTGCCTATCCGCCACGCAGCCGTTTTTTTCGCAGTGAGTTGGAACAATACCTGTTGATGACACGCGAAGAAAAGCTCGATCCCCTGAAGCAAATGGGTTCTTATGCTGGTGCCATGGGAATGCCCCAATTCATCTCCAGTAGCTTTCGTAGCTACGCCATAGACTTTGATAACAGTGGCCACCGCGACTTATGGGACAGCCCGGCCGATGTTATTGGCAGTGTTGCCAATTATTTTTATCGCCATGGCTGGAAGCATTCCCAGCCAATTGTGCAACGCGTTCAGGTTAAAGGGGAAGCTTACCGCAAGTTTCTGAAAAAGGGGCTGAAACCAAGCAGCACCGTTGACGAGATGAGAAAACACGGCGTTATTATCCCGGCAGAAACTGCTGGGGATCAAAAAGCCATCTTGCTGGAACTTGAAGGCAAGTCAGGAACTGAACACTGGCTTGGTTTACATAATTTTTATGTTATTTCCCGCTATAATCATAGTGCGCTTTATTCATTAGCTGTGTACCAGCTTAGTCGTGAGATCATGGCTGAAATGAAATAGCCTTTGTTATTTCAGGAGGATTCTGGCTTGTCGTACTCTTTGCCATACTCAACGCATATCATCATGGTCAGTCTTATAAGCCTGACACTAACTGCCTGTAGCAGTAGTAACTCTCGTTATGCAATGCGCCACGATAGCGCTCCCAATACCAAACTAAACCCACACCGCATCGCCAACGCCGTGCCGCGAGCCGAACCCCGAAGTAGATATGGCAATCCCGATACTTACGTTGTCAACGGCAAGCGTTATTACGTCAAAACATCGTCGACTGGCTATAAACAACGTGGTATCGCTTCCTGGTATGGTCGAAAATTTCACGGCCACCGTACTTCCAGTGGTGATACCTATGACATGTTTGCCATGACAGCAGCACATACAAGTTTACCTTTACCAACTTATGTCAAAGTGACCAATTTAAAAAACGATCGCCAGGCAATTGTACGCGTCAATGATCGTGGCCCCTTTCATGATAGTCGCATTATTGACCTGTCTTACGCTGCCGCAACCAAATTGGGGATCACAGCTACAGGTACCGGTATGGTAGAGGTCGAAGCTATCGACCCACAGCAATATAAAAAAGCACGACAAAAGCAAAGACCCTATGCACTACAAGCGCTGGAGCGTCCAACGAAACAACATGTTGACCCAAAAATGTACTTACAACTTGGTGCCTTTATCAGTCGTGTTAATGCTGAGAAATTACAACAACGCGCCACCAAAGTTCACGATCCTGTCAACATCAAGGCTCAAAAAAAGGCCGATAAGAATATCTATCGAGTGCGCATCGGGCCGCTGGCCAGTACAGAAGAAGCCGACCAGCTGACACTTGATTTCACGCAGCAGGGATTCAAGACACCAAAAATCGTGATTGACTAATCACAAACCCCGCTAGGTTTCACACTCCACAAGCGTTAAACTACAGGCTCAAAAATTTACCTCTAAGAGCTTATAGTCAATGTCCAAACGTATACTTATTAGTCTGTTATCGCTGAGTGTTCTGCTCGTTAGTCAAACCACGCTCGCCAATCCAGCACTGGTGCCATCCCCCCCAGCCGTCGCGGCCAAGGCTTATCTGCTCATGGACTTTAACAGTGGCCGGGTTTTAACCGCCCATGAAGTCGATAAACGCATTGAACCCGCCAGCCTGACTAAACTCATGACCGCATACGTCGTTTTGAGCGAGCTGAAAAATGGCACAATTAAGCTTGAAGATGAAGTGCTCATCAGCGAAAAGGCCTGGCGCATGAAAGGCTCGCGCATGTTTATCAAAGTAAAATCCCGGGTCAGTGTCAATGACCTGTTAATGGGCATGATCGTACAATCCGGTAACGATGCCAGCGTCGCCTTAGCTGAGCATACCGCCGGTAGCGAAGAGACCTTTGTTGAATTAATGAATCAGTATGCCGCCACACTGGCAATGATCAACACTCATTTCATGAACAGTACCGGCTGGCCCAATAAAAACCATTACACAACGGCACGTGATTTAGCGACGCTGAGTCAGGCGCTGATACGTGATTTTCCGGAATACTATTCCTGGTACAAAATAAAAGAGTACAGCCACAACAACATTACCCAGCCCAACCGCAATCGACTCTTATGGCTGGATGACCGTGTCGATGGGATCAAGACTGGTCATACCGACTCGGCAGGTTACTGTTTGATTTCTTCAGCAAAAAAGGGGGAGATGCGACTTATCTCGATTGTGCTTGGAACAAATTCAGAAAATGCTCGTGCCAGAGCCAGTCGCAAACTTTTAAATTATGGCTTTCGTTTTTATGAAACGTTTAAATTACATGGGGCCATGAAACCACTAACGGAAATGCGTATCTGGAAGGGGGAGAAAGAAAGCCTGCCATTAGGACTCGCGAACGATCTTTATATCACAGCACCTCGTGGCCAGCGACATAAGATAAAAGCACAAATGACACTGGAACCTGACATTATGGCACCTGCCGAGAAGGGTCAGACCTTTGGTTATGTCGAAAGCAAGCTAGGGGATACCGTTCTAAGCAAGCAACCTTTAGTCGCACTGGAAAGTATTGATAGCGGTAATTTGTGGCAACGACTAAGTGACAATATCATCTTGATGTTTAAGTAATCGCCCCGATATCCAGAGTATATTTTATCCTTACGAGCATGGTATGACAGATACACAGGTCTTTCTCAATGGTGAGTATTTACCGAGTTCCGAAGCTAAAGTCTCGGTGCTGGACCGTGGCTTTATTTTTGGTGATGGTGTGTACGAGGTCATTCCTGCGTATGGTAATAAACCCTTTCGGCTGGAAGAGCACTTCAAACGACTAAATAATAGTCTGTCAGCGGTGCGTATCGGGAATCCCTATTCAGAAGCGCAGTGGTCTGAAATATTTAACAAATTACTCGCTGATAACACTGGCGATCAATCAATTTACTTACACATCACCCGCGGTGTTGCGCCACGAGACCATGGCTTCCCACCAGAAACATCGCCTACAGTATTTGTTATGTGTAGTCCGCTAAAACCAGTCGCAACTTCATTATTAAATAAAGGGGTTGCTGCCATTACCCTTGATGACATCCGCTGGCAATACTGCCGCATTAAAAGTATCTCGCTGTTACCTAACATCCTGCTACGTCAGGAAGCTCAGGATAAAGACGCGACTGAAGCCATTTTGATTCGCGATGGCAATATGACTGAAGGTTCTGCCAGCAATATGTTTATCGTTAAAAATGGCATCATTAAAACACCACCTCATAGCGATCAACTCCTACCTGGTATTACCCGTGACCTGATTGTTGAATTGGCACACCAGCATGGCATGGCTTGCGAAGAAACGGTTATTACAGAAGAGGAATTATTCGATGCGGATGAAGTCTGGTTAAGCAGTTCCACCAAAGAGGTTCTTGCGATTACTCAACTCAACCAACAAACGGTAGGCGATGGAAAACCAGGCCCCGTCTGGAAAGACATGTACCAACATTACCAGGTCTGCAAACAGCAGTTGCGCGAACAATCGTAAAAGGGACAAGGCGTATATTATGAGTGGCCCAACTGAAAAACCCTTACTCGAATTTCCCTGCGAATTTCCCATTAAGGCCATGGGACTTGCCCGTAATGATTTTGAATTGTTGATCACGGATCTGGTACGTCAACATGCGCCTGATCTCACTCAGGCTGATGTCAGTTCTCGTCCCAGTAAGGAAGGAAAATATATTTCCATCACGCTCACCGTAACTGCCACCAGCCGTGAGCAACTCGATGCGATTTACTACGCACTAACCGACTGTGAACACGTATTGATGTCTCTGTAACATCTTTGCCTGGATGTCCTGATTATCTCTTTCACAATGTCCGACGCATCAAAGCTACTCATTCGCCAACTCGGTCTGCAAGATTATGATCCCGTATGGCGTGCTATGCAGACATTTACACAATCACGTAACGACTCAACTACCGATGAAATCTGGTTACTACAACACTCACCGGTCTATACCCTCGGCCTCAATGGCAAGCGCAAACATTTATTAATAGAAAATGAAATCCCCGTGATGAATATTGATCGTGGCGGACAGATCACCTATCACGGCCCAGGCCAGCTCGTTATCTATACATTAATCAAACTTGATCGAAAAAAAATTAGTGTGCGCGATCTGGTTCAGAAAATGGAACAAGCCATTATCGACTTGCTTGCAGAGTTTTCAATTGAAGCTGCACGTAAGAACAACGCCCCTGGCGTTTATGTTAATGGAGAAAAAATTGCTGCACTGGGCCTGCGTATCAAGAAAAATTGCAGTTACCATGGCCTGTCACTCAATATTGATATGGATCTTGCGCCCTTTACCGCCATTAACCCCTGTGGTTATGAAGGCATGCCTGTAACACAGCTTCATGATTTACTACAGACTATCCCTGACATAAACCAAGTTAGCGACCGTCTGCTTAAACAACTCTGTCACCATTTGCTGTACACTGATTTACAGTACGACACAGAATTACCACCGCCAGATAGAGGCTAGTTGATATATGGATAAATCCAACGATGACTCTAAACGCCAGCGCGGTAAACAAAAAACCGAGCGTATCCCCATAAAAATTATTCCAAAAGATAGCCCTCTGCGAAAACCAGAATGGATCCGCGTTCGTTCACCGAACTCTCCTGAAGTTAAAAAACTAAAAGAAATTTTACGCGAACAAAAACTCTACACGGTCTGCGAAGAGGCTAGCTGTCCGAATCTGGGGGAATGCTTTAATCATGGCACAGCAACATTTATGATCATGGGCGACATTTGTACCCGCCGCTGTCCCTTTTGTGATGTTTCGCATGGCAAGCCTCAAGCGCTCGATGAAAACGAGCCACGACATCTGGCACAAACCATTGCGGCAATGAAATTAAAATTTGTTGTCATTACCTCCGTAGACCGGGATGACCTTCGCGATGGTGGTGCCGACCACTTTGCCAACTGCATTCAAGACGTACGACGACTCTGCCCGGAAACACAAATTGAAATTCTGGTACCTGATTTTCGTGGCCGACTTGACGTTGCAATGGAAAAATTTTTAGCAGCATCACCTGATGTCTTTAACCACAATTTAGAGACGGTGCCTCGTTTGTATAAACAATGCCGACCTGGTGCTGACTATGCCTGGTCTCTAAATCTGTTAAAGGCATTTAAAGAGCAGCATCCCAATATTCCCACCAAGTCAGGGCTCATGCTGGGACTGGGAGAATCTGAAGAAGAAATTATTCAGGTGATGCATGACTTGCGAGAACATCACTGCGATCGTTTAACCCTGGGGCAATATCTACAGCCAGGGCCACACCACTTAGCGGTTGAACGTTACGTTCACCCTGACGAATTTTCAAAATTAAAACAGATTGCAGACTCACTGGGCTTTTCTCATGTTGCCAGTGGACCTTTGGTAAGATCTTCTTATCATGCAGATCTGCAAGCAGCCGGAGAAACCATTACATGATAGAACACATTATTAAACGCACACTGGAGGCATTAATGATGCCACCTGGTATTAATATCCTGTTGATTCTACTTGGACTATTTATCATGCGACGCTTCTACCGTACAGGTAAGACCACGGTAGTCTTTGGTTTTATCAGCCTGATTGCTTTGAGTTTGCCTATCGTAAAACTTGGGCTTTTTAATGTATTGGAAATCTACCCGCCACTGACCAAGGCTCAACTCGCCCGTCCTTCCGCACAGGCCATTGTCATCCTCGGTGGAGGCATGTCACCCAGGACACCGGAATATCAGTATCAAGATTCCATTACAGGATACGCATTGGAGCGGGTGCGTTACGGAGCCTATTTACACAGACAAACCAGATTGCCTGTTCTTGTCACCGGTGGGCAGGTATTTCACGACTACACCCCGGAAGGTGTGTTAATGCAAAAGACATTGTTACAGGAATTCAACACACCAACACGTTGGGTTGAAAGTAAAAGTAAAAACACCATGGAAAATGCCATCTTTAGCCAGTCTATTTTAAATCGCGATAAGGTAAAACGTATATACCTCGTGACTCATGCCTGGCATATGCCACGCTCAGTTGCAGCTTTTCGTCAGGCAGGAATGGAGGTGATTCCAGCTCCCATGGGCTTTGAGTCTAAATCTACAGATATCAAATTTGGAGATTTCCTGCCCAATGCGCATTCAATGGCCAAAATCAATCTCTGGGCACATGAAGTCCTGGGAGCCATTTGGTACAAATTTCGTTATTAATTCTAAAATATCTAATCTGTTGCCTCTATAAAATACGAAGTATTAACGGGGCAATAGATAGCTCTGAATCCTAACTACCTTCATATAGAATTCGCCACTTACCCTTTTCATTCGTAAGATATAAACGCTTGCTCGCATTACTGTTAAAATTGTTTGATGCATACTGCTGATGAAATCTCGCCACCACCATCGCTTTACTGGTTTGTTCAGATGCAGGGTATGCCAATAATGACAAGTCACTAATATTGATTTTCTGAAACGTTTTATTTATCGCCAGACGTTTTTTTCTCTGACTCCAGGTAACAAAATTATGTCCCCGCGCCCAAAAATCTGTCGCATAATTGGATAAATATCGATTTACATCCAGACTTTCCCAATCCTGACGCCAACGCTCTATAACATGCAATAAAGCTTTCTGCTCCTGTTTCCAGGTTTGGGTATCCACCCAGTCAAGTTGTTCTGCAATAATAACAGGTGTTATACCTGGTTTAATCTCACTCTGTATAAAATCAAGATCGATATTTGCTAATACCACGCAACCCTCACTATCCAGAGGTGGCCGACTATAAAAACGACTTTCTGTACCGTGTAACCAGATACCATCACCAGTTTTGCCCAGACGTTTATCCCATTCGTTAGGGTAATTCACGGGAAATGCACCAACACCATATTTATCGGGCAATTTGTTTTGTGGAATCCAGGATGTCACAAAGTATACGCCTTCCGGGGTGCGTAAATCGCCACGTACATTTTTATCACCTTCTTTCCGCCCAGTACTAACATAATAGTCATAGACTTTAATCGGTGGCTGTAAACCCGTCTGTCGTTGGTAAACGTAAAGACGATGTGTCGATTTTTCTACCAATATGGCCTTGTCAACAGACTTACCTAATTTTAATAGCTGTCGTGGTATACGTGTCTCATGTTTTCGTACGTAATGTGCCTGCATACGAAATTGGGCTTCTTCTCGCAGCTGTGATAATTGCTCAACCAGTTTAGTATCTAATTCTTTCAATACTGGACTCTTACCAATATCAGTAACCACACCAACTTGAGCCAATAACATATCGCCATAAACCAGATGTGCAAGGTGAAATTCAGGTGCCCGGTTAGTAAGTTGACCAAGCTCATCAACCGCTTTGGTAAAATCCCCATCTTTAAAATAAAACAGGCCTTTTAATAAACTGGCTTCGTAGTCCTTTGGGTTTTCACCAAGTCGCGCATCCAGCTCTGTAATAAGTTGTTGCCTGATACTGTTATCTGTATCTCGAACGATTGTGCCTGATGCAACAATGTCTTCGCGCCACTGCTTATCCTGATTAGCATTGACTAACCAGCTCGCTAACAAAACGAGAAGTCCAGAAACTGCCAGGCTAATTTTTACTAGACGTGGTTTCATAAAATATAGAATTATAAATTTCGCTCACTAACAATGCGCCAGCCATCTTCGGTCATGAACAATATGAATTCCTTCTGACTGACATCAGAAAAAGTATTGGACTGATAACGCTGCTTAACAGTAACACGAACACGTTGATCTGCAGCCGGGTCAACGCTCATATTACTTAAAGCGACGCGTATCCATTGTGGTTTTATAATACGTTCTATGCGTCTGGCTTTCCATGTCTTGCGAGACATCCCGGGAGGGTGATAATTTTTGTCATAAAACATTAAATACTGATCAGGGGTTTGAGCAGACCAGGCAGAGGCCCAGGACTGTAACACCTCCATCACTTTACTCTTATCAACACTCTCTATATCGGGTTTAACAGCACTGTTCTGTAATGGTTTTACGGATGTTGTCGCTGTGAGGACAGCTGGTTTTCCTGCTTTATCTTCCTGTTGATCAGTATTTGCCTGTGGTGATACGGATTCTAATTTTATTTCCTTCGCAGGTATTTCAACCTTTGCGACCTGAACAGGCTTTAGCGATAACTCCGCTAAAGCACGTAATTTAAGTTGCCGTCCTGGTTTATCCGCAAACTGTAATGCCTTGCCATACGAATCTCGTGCCATTTCAACATATATAGCAGTCAAATTTTCATAAATTGCCGCATAACCCTCGTGAGTATTTAAACCTCTTTCCAAAATTAGCTGTGCTTTTTTAAAGTCTCCCTGAGAGGCGTAAATAACAGCAAGATTGTTATATGCATCGGGCAACTTAGGAAACCGTTCTATCAGGGACTCGTACAACACGGCCGCCTGTTTTAGCTTGCCGGTCTGCCAGAGGTGTCGCGCATTGGCGAATTGAGCATACGCATCAGAGTGACTGCCTATTGGAGTTGCATCACTGATCAATTCATTCACAGCATGAACATTGAACGAGCTATTAGCCAAAAAGACACCAAACGAAATGCTGACGATGGTCTTTGAGATTGCGTACTTCTTTATTCCCGAAAACAAGCCCATGCTCCTGTATTGTGTCCGCTAATTCGCTAAAATTCTAACAATTATAGTAACATATCGTACCACTGTCGCCTGCGCAACTATGCTGGCGTGGGTAATCTTTCCATCAAATAACACAAGCAATCCTGACGGATAATCTCCGTTTGCAAGGTTAGCATTGATGGCATTAAAGAAACTTTAGTGACAAGTTGTCCGTTACTCACAGCAAAGAAACGTTCTGCCACATTCTGCTTTTGCTCATCCCAGGCTTGCAGTAAAGGTTTGTCACCATGTCGAACCTCTGCCAGTGACGTACCCTCACTGAGCTCACAAAAATTGAGTTGATCCAGATCGGCATGGAATGACAATTCTGCCTGAGGATCGGCAATGGCAAATTGTACGTCGCTGGCAACCTTAACCACGGCCACGGTATGAAACAGGTCAATATCCTGAGGATGTAAGGCATGAGAAGGTAACTCAGATAAATGCAGGCAACTGTCGATAAACTCCACAGCATGTGCGATACCATGCGCATCACTAGGTCGGCCACATTCAACCGTGACTGAGGGACATAGATCTGCAAACGCCATCGACAACACGGTATCCGGGTTTCGAAAATACACCACGGTGCGACTAAACAGTCGGGCCAGATGTAAAAAATCATGTTTCAGTTCATTCAAACAGGCATAGTGTGGATTGCGACCGGTATTATTGTGAATATCGATGCTGGCAAACACATTTCGCTCTAGCATCCGTTCCAGTACTTGTCGAACAACGACGCTCTCGGCGGTATCACCCTCACCTTTCCAGATACGATTATAATCAGGTTGTGATGGTAGACAACGCTGCCCATGTTGGGCTGCGGCAACGTTGCCAATGAAAATACTGAGTGCGCGTGGCAAACGCTGGTCCTGATATTTTTTCAATACCTTCTTAATCGCTTCCCAACCTGTAATTTCATTTCCATGCAGAAGCACTGAAACAAACAACGGTTTTGAACGCTCACCTGACAGGTGAATTAATGCAGAGCCATCGAGTACTTCATGCAACTCTGTTGCTGATTTTTCCAGTAAGCCTTCCGGCAAATGATCGAATTCTTGTAGCATTGTTTATAGTATCCAGTGGTGAACCGGTTCACCATGGTTTTGTCGTTCAACATACGCTGCCAATAAGGCAGTCATGTCCCGGCCATGTTTGCTGACAAAGGCCTCTTGCCACTGCGCTCCATTTTGTCCACTACTGACACGTTCACGAATAATGGCCAGGTATTCCTGAATATCTGTATCTGAAACCTCTTGTGCCTGCAATCCCTGTTCTGCCAGGGGCAATAACTCTTCCAGAATTAAATCGCGTGCCGAAAATCGTTTTCCATCTAACCAACGCATTTGTGCGCCAAGACCAAAGTGACCGGCTTTATAAAAATTATCACGCGCATATTCAAACGCCAGGTGTTTCTCGGGGGCTATATCCAGAGTACCTAACGCATTCACCAGACCATAAAAGAATGCTGCTGTCGCAACAGCATCAATCACTGTGGGGCCTGCTGACACCACGCGATGTTCAATCCGCAAGTGCGGTTGCCCCTGTTCATTAAAACCAATTAACGGTCGGTTCCAGCGCCAGATGGTGCCATTGTGTAAACGCAAATGTGCTAACGGCTGTTCTGCCTCTGTCAGATCAACTGGCAACATAATCGGATAATGTTGCTGATTTTCAATAAAACATTCGAACAACGATTCACGCGCATACGAACTACCAAAGCTCACCCGATGAATGGGGCCAAAGGCAGCACCATCATAGCCGCCCACGGCAACGGCCTGCTCGAATAAGGGAATACGTGTTTCCTGCCAAAGATTTTTTCCAAACAAAAAAGGCGAGTTCGCTGACAACGCTACCATTGCTGCAGAGGCGATGATACTGGCATTAAATAATCTCACTGCCTCCTGTGGCGCTACCTGCAGGTGTATTTGAAACGATGTTGCCGCAGACTCCAGCATGACATCTCGATGTGAAACCTTTAAGTGTTCTTTTCCCAAAATATCCAGCATTAAAGGCTTGCCACGCCGTTGTCGAAACACTTCTCGATTAAGAGCACGATATCGCTTCATTGAAGACATATTGGCGAGATTGAGCATCTCATTTTCTACTGTAGGTAAAATACCAATCATGACTAACTCTGCTTCTAGCTCATGAGCGACTCGTCGACATTCACGCCAGGTATCATTAAGTTCATTATGCATGGCAGTGAAAATATGCCCCTGCAATGCTCGAGGCTTACTGTTGACTTCAATATTAAACGCTGCCAGTTCGGGACTTGCCAGTGGACTATTTAATCGTTCTAAAAATACCTGATTAATCGGAGCAGGATGCCATTGTGAATCGACCAACCATGATTCCAACTCAAAACCCGTGCATTGTTTTTCTTTTGCCAGTACATCATTTGCAAACCATTCTCGAAGCGTCTCAGTTTCTTGCGCCAAACGTCGTTTAAAGACATCAAACTCTGTTTCAGTAAACTTGCTGTGACTGATCTCATCGCCCATAAAGCCTGCCTGTTACTATCTCTGTTGCAACTGTAAATAATTTTCCAGTTGATGCATACGCTCTACAGTCCCCACATCTGACCAGTGGCCTGCATAATATTCAGCCGTCACCTGTTGTGATGCCATGGCGCCGCGCAAAAGTGGCGCTAATGGGAACACACCTGCGTTACAGCTTGAAAACAATTTAGGCGAATAAACGCCTATACCACTAAATGTAAGTTTAGAAGTTGACTCGGAAATTGCATGACCAGTTGTCGTAATCGCAAAGTCTCCCTGCGGATGATGTTCAGGGTTATCCACTAATACCAGATGCGCAAGCCCTGATATGAATACAGGCAACTGTTGTAATGGAAAGTCCGTCCAAACATCACCATTAATGACCATAAAGTCTTCAGCGCCAAGCAACGATAAGGCATTAAAAATACCGCCACCGGTCTCCAGTGCCTGCTTGCCTTCATTGATATATTCAATACTCATGCCATAAGCCTTGCCTGTTCCCAGCGTTTTCTCAATCTGCTCTCCTAACCAGGAAAGGTTTATAACAACCTCACTGATCCCAGCCTCTGATAAACGCTGTAAGTGATATTCGATGAGTGAGTGGCCGCCAACTTTTAATAATGGCTTCGGCGTGGTATCTGTTAGGGGACGCATGCGTTCACCACGGCCTGCGGCAAGTATCATCGCCTTCATGCTGCTGATACTTCCTTGTCGGCTAATCGTTCACCGATGTTCAACTCCTTTAACAACTGATAGAAATCTGACAGACCACTATGACGCTGGCAAGACTCAAGCACATAATTAAACGTTAAAGGGATATCATTCAGATAATGTGATTTATGATCACGATAATTCAAACGAGAGAAAATACCAATGGCTTTGAGATGGCGTTGTACACCCATGAGATCAAACCAGGTCATGAATATTTGTGGGCTTATTCCTCGAACACCACTTTGACGTTGCCATTGACCCAAATAATTCAACGCCCATTGTTCTACTTTTTCTTTTGGCCAACAGATATAACAATCCCGCAACAATGAAACCAGATCATAAGTAAGAGGACCAATCACCGCATCCTGAAAATCAATAACCCCCGGACGATCATCACAGGCCATAAGATTACGTGAGTGATAGTCGCGATGTACGACAACTTTCGGCTGCTGTAGTGCTGACTCCACTAACAACTGAAAACTGGCGTCCAGGCGATTCTCCTGTGAAATACTCAAGCTAATGCCCAGGTGCTTACCCAGAAACCAGTCCCGAAAAAGATTTAATTCATTTCTAAGCAGACCTGCACCATACGGTGGTAATTTGGCGCTGTCCGTAGGGATTGCCTGAATTTTCAACAATGCCCGCGTCGCATCAGCATACATCGCCTCGGCGTTATCGAAATTCAGCACCTGAAAATAACTCTCGTCACCCAGATCTGATAGTAATAAAAACCCCTGGACTAGATCCTGCGCCATAATGCGAGGGGTATGTACACCCGCCTGGCCTAGCAGATTGGCAATATTAATAAAGGGGATGGGATTTTCCTTATCCGGAGGGGCATCCATGATGATCGCCGTTTCATCTTTGTAGGCCACACGAAAGTAGCGCCTAAAACTGGCATCCACCGAGGCGGGTGTGACATCAAACTCCTCACAGTCCAGGACTCCAAGCAACCACTGCATAATGCTTTGTAAACGATAATCCAACTTTCCCTCCGTGACAGGTTCAGGCAAACTGCAGACACTATAATATATAGGTATCTTTAACGTATACCCGGAATATGGCCTCCTCAAGCAATTCAAACACTTTCGTGAATCACCGTAGTGACAGTATCGATGTACTGCGCGGCAGCGCAATTGTCATGATGTTTATTTATCACTTTTGTTACGACTTGAGCTATTACGGTCTTGTGGCTTTTGATTTTTACCAGGACCTGGCCTGGGTCTATTTTCGTGTTGTCATCGTCAGCTGTTTTCTTTTTTTAGTTGGTGTCAGTCTACATCTGGCCACCCGCCATGGTCTAAAACGTCCAGGCTATTTGCGTCGCATGGCATGGCTGCTCGGTTACGCTGGCATCGTCAGTCTGAGCAGTTATCTGATGTTTGCCGAACGCTGGATATTTTTTGGCATCCTGCATTTTATCGCCGTCGCCAGCATTGTTGGTCTGCTATTCTGTCGGTTCTTCTGGCTCAATCTATGGCTTGGCATAGCGGTTATTATTACTGGTCTAACGTTTACGCACCCCATCTTTGATCAGCCAATGTTACAATGGCTAGGCATGGTAACTCGATTACCGGGAACAGAGGACTACGTCCAGTTCGTACCCTGGTTTGGTGTTGTTCTGTTGGGAATGTTTGCAGGAAAGTTAGTCTTTGAACGGCGACCGCAGACATTTACACAATGGCAGAGCCGAAATGCCCTGAGTCGATCACTGGCACTGGCAGGACGGCACAGTTTGCATATCTACATGCTACACCAGCCTCTGTTCCTGACAATGTTGTATCCTGTCTATCTTCTTAGTGGGCAAGCTTAATTTTTGAATGATTCACATGTTAACCCGTAAATCAAAATACATTGCTGGCTGCGGATTTCTCCTGGGTAGCCTGACGATTCTGACGAACCCCGGTGCGGAAGAAGTGGTTAAGCCCACGCCACACGAAAATAGTCTCTGCAAACCCATTCCGGCATTAATTGCATTGCCCCCTAGCACAACAAAAACGGCTGGAAAGGATATTCAGATTCAAGCCGACACCGCTGTCTCCAAAGCGGATCAAGTGACGCACTTTAGTGGCGATGTACTGGTAGAACAACTCAATAAGCGTCTGGCCAGTGATGTAGCCGATTTCGATCATAAAACAGAAGTTCTCAATGCCAGTGGTAATGTTCGTTATGACGACGGCCAAGTGCAATTCAGCGGTAGCAGTGCGCGCATGCAACTGTCAAAAGATCAGGGGCATATTGAAGACGTCACGTATCGAATGCTATCGAATCACGCCAGTGGTCAGGCCGAGAATCTCTACATGGACTCCAGCAAACAACTACGGCTACAACAAGCGACCTATACGACCTGCGATCTGAATGATACTGACTGGTTACTCAGTGCCAGTAAAATCAACCTCGACAATGAAAGTCGTCAAGGCACGGCCAAACATGTTGTCATAAAATTTCAGCACGTACCCTTTCTATATTTACCTTACTTGCGTTTTCCCCTTGGCGACCAACGCATGTCCGGTTTATTATTTCCTGGCTTTGGTAACTCGGATGCCCACGGTGTCGAGCTCAGTCTACCATTTTACTGGAATATCGCTGCCAACCGCGATGCCACCATTACCCCCACATTTTTGAAAAAAAGGGGCACTAAAGTCGACACTGAGTTCCGTTATTTGAATGCGCAAAGTAAAGGTACGATAGAACTCCAATACCTGCCCGATGATAAAGAAGCCAATAATCTCAATCGCCAGTACTATCACTGGACACATCAGGCGACACCGCTTGCAGGCTGGAATGCCTCACTGGATTTCCAGCGTGTTGGTGACCTTCAGTATTTTGAAGATTTCGGTGGTGGTCTGAATGACACCAGTCTGACCTATCTTGAACGTCGCGGTGATTTAACTTACAACCAGACAAACTGGAATGCCAGTATACTGGCACAAGACTTCCAGATACTTTCCGGTGCGGCTCAACATCAACGTCTGCCACAAATTCGTTTACAAACAACCCTGCCAGAACAAGACAACCAGTTACATTATGCCTTGAGTTCTGAATGGACCCAGTTTGATCATATCGATTCCAGTCAGGTACGTGGCCAACGCTTTGATGCCATGCCCAGTGTGAAATTACCCTGGCAAAATGAGGCAATGTTTCTGATTCCCAAGCTCAGTCTCAAGGCAACTCAATATCAACTTGAACAGGCCTACAATGGTAGCGACGAATACAGCCTAACCCAACCGGTTTTCAGCCTCGACAGTGGCATTTTTCTGGAACGCGATACCCGCATTGCCGGTATCGGACTATTACACACTCTGGAACCGCGCCTGTATTACCTGCACGCCCCTTTCCGGGATCAAAGCAAGTTACCCGTATTTGACACCGCGGTGACCACTGCCAGCCTGTCCAATTTATTCAGTGAAAACCGTTTTACCGGCCTGGATCGCTACGGTGATGCCAATCAACTCAGTGCCTCTCTCACCACTCGCCTGTTACGAACCGATACTGGCGCCGAACTCTTCAATGCCAGTGTTGGTCAGATTTTCTATCTGGATGACCGTAAAGTCGGTCTTGGTGGCAATATCCTTGATACCAGCAATCGTTCCAGTCTCTTTGCCGAAATACACCTGAAACCCAATAGCCATTGGCAATTCGACACGGAATGGCAATGGGACCCGGATAAACAAGAAACCGAAGTAGGCACGAATCAACTGCAATATCGGCTGGATCAGGATAAAATAGCCCGCCTTGCCTACCGGTTTCGCCGCAATGAACTGGAGACTCGGGAGGCAGCACTGTTCTGGCGTCTCAACCCACGTTGGCAGTTTTTTGCCAACGACAAGTATGACCTGAAGGAAGAACATACTCTGGAACGTTTTGCCGGATTTCAGTACGACAGTTGTTGCTGGGCATTTCGCGTGATGACACGCAAATATTTTCGTGGCTTGCAGAATGGCGATAAAGACTTTGAAGACTCGATCTATTTCGAACTTTCCCTCAAAGGACTATCGAGCTTCGGCCGCCGCAAGGACATTAACAGTTTCCTGGCAACGGCAGGACTGGAATAACTTTTTCGCTTGAAGGTAGTTTAATGATACAACGTATAATATTTGGCAGCGCTTTGGTCTGCTTCGCACTAATTGCACAAGCTGCACCTGCCCCTGAGAAACCCGCCATCGTTGAACTCGATCGCATTGTCGCCATTGTGAATGACGATGTTATCACCTCAACACAGCTGGATAGCTATCTCAAAAATATTAAAAAGCAACTACAGCAACGAAATACCAAACTGCCGCCCCACGATATTCTGCAACGTCAGTCTCTGGAACGCTTAATTCAGGAACGCATACAATTGCAACTGGCAAAAAAGCAGGGGATCCGTATTGATGATGAAACAATTAATACCGTGATTAACAATATCAGCAAGCAAAATCGTTTAAGCATGAAACAATTTCGTGAAGTATTAAAACGTGACGGCTATGAGTTCAGTGAGTTCCGCGAAAACATACGTACTGAATTTACCATTGCGCAATTACAGAAAAAACTGGTCGAAAGTCGTATTAATATTTCTGAACAGGAAGTTGAAAACTATCTGGCCCAACAAAAGACCGCCAATAATGCCCAAACGCAATACCATCTGGCTCACATTCTAATTGCTTTACCGGAAGCCGCGACCCCGGAGCAAATAAAACAAACACGCGCCAAAGCACAAGATGTTCTGAACAAGGTACGAAGTGTTGCTGACTTTAAACAAACTGCCGTGGCCGTCTCTGATGGTCAACACGCCTTAAAAGGTGGAGACCTTGGCCTGCTTGAAGCCGGACAGGTGCCAAGTATTTTTGATGGCGTAGTGGACAAACTGGAAATCAATCAAATTAGTGATTTAATCCGTAGTGCCAGTGGCTTCCACATCATCAAGCTACTGGGTAAAAAAGAAAACAAGCAACAGCATATTGTCCAACAGACGATGGCACGTCACATTCTCATCAAGACAGATCAGATCACCAGTGATGCCCAGGCACAACAGCAACTTCAGAGGCTCCTTGAACGCATTAACTCAGGAGACGACTTTGCCAAACTGTCACAGGCCAGTTCTGATGACAAGGCATCCGCTGCCAATGGTGGTAGTCTCGGCTGGAGCAGTCCTGGCATGCTCGTGCCAGAATTTCAGGAAGTCATGGATAAACTTGCTCCCGGTGAAATCAGCAGGCCTTTTAAAAGCCGCTTTGGCTGGCACATTGTACAAGTCATATCACGTCGTCAGCATGATGATACCGAGCAATTCAATCGCGGTAAGGCACACAAATACCTAAAAGAACGTAAGCTCAATGAAGACCGACAAAACTGGCTGCGCCGATTGCGTGATGAATCTTTTGTTGAGTATCAACTGAATCGCTAACCACATTTCATTTACTTAACGCCATCGTGGCAACGAATACACAGCCGATTGTTATCACCCCTGGTGAACCCGCCGGTATTGGACCGGACATTGTCCTGCGCCTGGCACAGGAAGACTGGCCGTTAGACTGGTGCTGTATTGCAGACCCTGACTTAATGGCGCAACGTGCTCAACAACTTGGCATTGAAACTCGCCTCAATCTAATCGAGAGCTCCTCAGGATCTATACCCCGCCGCGCCGGTGAACTCAACATTATTCCAGTACCACTAGTGAATAACGTCCATGCTGGCCAGCTCGATCCAGCCAATGCTACTTACGTACTTGAGTCTCTCAAACTCGCCACCGATGGCTGTCTTGATAAGCGCTTTGCCGCGCTGGTCACCGGGCCACTACACAAAGGTGTTATCAATCATGCGGGTATCCCCTTTACCGGCCATACTGAATGGCTGGCAGAGCACAGCAAAACGTCAATGGTGGTCATGATGCTGGCCACAGAGGGGCTTCGTGTTGCCCTCGTCACCACGCATTTGCCATTACGCGATGTCGCCAATGCCATTACTCCTGAACGCCTCGAAGCCGTCTGCCGAATTTTATATGCAGACCTGCAAGAAAAATTTGCCCTGGCATCACCGCGTATTGCTGTTCTTGGCCTCAACCCTCATGCGGGTGAAGAGGGTCATCTTGGCCGCGAGGAAATCGATATCATGATTCCTGTACTGGAAAAGCTACGAAGAGAAGAGATGGATCTGCTTGGCCCACTGCCTGCCGACACAGCCTTTACCCCTGACGTATTAAGCCAGGTTGATGCCGTGCTCGCCATGTACCACGATCAAGGTCTGCCTGTACTCAAGCATCTGGGCTTTGGTGAGGCCATTAATATTACCCTCGGACTGCCCTTTATTCGCACCTCGGTAGACCATGGCACCGCACTCGAACTGGCCGGTACCGGTCAGGCCCGAGTGAATAGCCTGCGTGCGGCCATGCAACTCGCCACGGATCTGGTGCTAAAGTAGCGCTATGGCAAACCACACTCCCCGCAAACGCTTTGGACAGAATTTTTTACACGACGATACCGTCATTGAGCGCATCGTACAGGCGATTAATCCGCAACCTGGCCAGCATCTGGTAGAGATTGGACCTGGCCAGGGTGCCTTAACTCAGCCGCTAATAAAGCAAGTAGACACACTGGATGCTGTCGAGCTAGATCGTGATCTGGTGAGTCTGTTGGCAGAGAAGTACGCGGATCAAGGGCTACAACTGCACTCCATGGATGCGCTCAAAGCTGACTTTTGCGAACTGGCTACTGCAGGAGAAAAGCTGCGTATCATCGGCAACTTGCCCTATAACATCTCCACCCCGCTACTCTTTCACCTGTTCGAGCAAAAGGCCTGTATTGCCGACATGCACTTCATGCTGCAAAAGGAGGTCGTGCAACGCATGGCGGCTGACCCCGGCAGCAAGACCTTTGGTCGTCTCAGCGTCATGGCACAGTATCATTGCCAGATCACACCGCTCTTCACCGTCAAACCAGGGGCCTTTTTTCCACCTCCCAAAGTCGATTCGATGATCGTCAGACTGCGACCTCATCAACAGCCACCGGTTAACATGGATGAACCCGAGCTTCTGGCAAAAATTGTTGGTCAGGCATTTTCACAACGTCGTAAAACATTGCGCAATAGCATTAAGTCGCTATTGGATGTAGAGGCCATCCGCCAGTGCGATATCGATCCCGGCATTCGTCCCGAGCAATTGAGTTTGTCGCAGTTCGCCTGCCTCGCCAATCGACTTTCGAAAATTGATGACTCCGACCGCTAATCAGCTAATTTTATTGGCTTTTTGTCCGATACATAGAAGGACGCTTGGCAACACCACAGGGAATCATGACATCACTGGAAGACCAGCAAGCTCTTCTACTCTACCGGGTTGGCCCGGTATTATGCTGTAGTCCAAGTTATACCGTATTAAGCATTATCCAGCCCGTCACTCTGACCCATCCCCCCGGCAGTGATGCCGTTAGACCCGGCATTTTTCGCCACAGCGGTCATGTGATAAAGACAGAGGAATTACGCGTCCGTTTTGGTGTGGGCGAAGCAGATCGTAAGCCCGGTCGTATGATCATTGCCGAACTGGATAGCGGTCGCACGGCCTTCTGGGTCGACGATATTATTGATGTTATCAGCATGCCCGGCAAAGGCTGGGGGCAACTCTCACCTCAACTCCCGAAAGGAATTTTTAGTCGAACGCTATTGCTGGACGACAAGATATATCTATATGCGGAATTCGATGCCCTGCAAAAACTTCAGGGACATGGCTTGTTAAAAACTTATATCGAACAATTGCTGGATGAGAAGCAAAAAAGTGCAACACCGACCACAACACCCGTTAGCTCTACCTCTGACAAACCTAAAGAGACATTACGCACGATCATCGATACGTCCGAAAACAAAAAAGATTCTGTCGCTGAAAGCGTCACGGCCATAAATGATAATCAACAACAAACGCAGCCAGCACAAAACGAAACACCAATTTATGAACCAGTTTCAGCGCAGAAAAAAGTTCCCTTATCAGAATCAACAACGAAAAATATAAATAAAGGTACTGACAAACCTGCAATAGCGACTCAAACTACACAACAAGAATCTGCTTTGACACCAAAACGTTCGTCTACACCAGCGGTCAATAAAACAACAGCAGTAAAAAAATCGACTATCACCAGCAAACAGACTGCAATCGAAAATAACAAGGACAAACAACAAACCATTAACTCGCCTGCGACCAGAAATGAGGAATCAGACAAAAAACTCGTCAATGAAACAGAGAATAACTTTTCATGGCCAATGTTCTTTTTGGTTCTACTATTGCTGGCAGCTTCTGGAACGGGGTTCTATTACTACACCAGCGTCGAAGATCCTGAAAAACCTTCAGCACAACATCGTCAAATCAATACTGAACATACACAACAAGAATACATCGCAACACCAAAAATTGAGACAGTAGAAGTAATGCCTGTCACTAAAGGACAAACCGACATTGAACCCGTGATCACAGTTGAATCTGTTAAATCAGAAGCTTCGACAAATGTTACACCGTCAGACTACCAAGCCAAAATTGAACAAAACGATGACGGCATTACAATTGTCATTAAGGCACCTAAAGAAGAGTCCGTACTTAAACATGAGTCAATTGAATCAACGCCACCTCAGGTCTCAGAAATTCCAGTGCCAGATACAAATGAAACAATACCACTCGTTATCAAAGAAGAAGTTGTAACGACAAGCCCAAAACCAGAACGCGAAGAAATTCTTCACATTGTTGCCAAGGGTGACACCCTTTGGCATATTGCCAAACGTTATGTCAATAATCCCTTTCGCTATCCTGAACTGGCCCGATTGAGTAATATAAAAAACCCGGATCGTATTTATCCCGGAAATCGTGTCAGGATTATTCGTGAATTCAATTGATCAAAAAATTACAGACAAGAACGATATCCTTTTCTGTGGGCAGCTAAAATCGGACACGCTTGCCATACTGTTGCAGCGTTACTCGATACAGCTTGTCATTGTCCAAAATAATCAGGATATTCCCGGCAGTTACTGGGGAGACTCTGAAGCTGGTCTTATCGATAACCGTCTGTACGTTCGCCCTGATACCCCTGTTCATTCTGCCTTGCATGAAGCCTGTCATTACATTTGTATGGATTCCACACGCAGACAACAACTGAATACCGATGCAGGCGGGGGTTACGATGAAGAAAATGCTGTCTGCTATCTACAAATTCTTTTAAGTAACCATATTGATAGTATGGGAGAAAACCGTATGTTTTCTGATATGGATAGCTGGGGCTATAGCTTCCGCCTTGGCAGTAGCCGCGTCTGGTTTGAAAACGATGCAGAAGATGCAAGAAAATGGTTACAGGATGCCGGACTGATTGACAAGAATAATGTCCCAACATGGAAGACACACCAATAATATATTGATCGTTTCCGACGCTGCCGCTAAGCTGGGACTATACTACATTGACTTGAGGTAAAGACCATGCCGTTTGATTCTATCCACAACTACTACGAACCTCTGGTCAATGAAGCCATCACCAGGTCAATGGAAAACGGTGAATTCCTCGATAGTGACGCCCTGGAAGACGTTGCCTGTGTTGCTCTCAATCAATTACCTGCACGATATGTGCGCCACACCGTTGATATGGTCTACTACATGACAATAGAAGAACGTGAGAAAATTAAAAAAGAAGTCGCTCAAGCAGTAAAAGGTGCCTTTGCCCTGGTCAAGTCTCACTTGCATTCACACCAGAATACTTAAACACAATCTTATTCTGAATCAAGACACTAATCGTTATTAAAACCGACAGGACCATTATGAAACTAGAACAGTACAACACCGAAATTAATGTTGAAACCGCTTACCACCCGGAACAATCTGCTCCTGAGCAACATCGGTATGTTTTTTCATACACGATTACCATTCGAAACACAGGTAAAGTCGCCAGTAAATTACTCACTCGTCACTGGGTCATTACCAATGCGGATGGAAAAAAACAGGAAGTCCAGGGCGAGGGCGTTGTTGGTGAGCAACCGCATCTTGAGCCAGGTGAACTTTTTCGTTATACCAGTGGTACAGTCCTTGAAACACCTGTAGGCAGTATGCATGGCACTTATCATCTGTTGGCCGATGATGGTGTTGAGTTTAATGCAGACATTTCACCTTTTACACTTTCAATACCTAACACCTTACATTAGTTTATACGCAACAATGAGCTTACGGACAAGCTATACGCTACTGGCCCCTGTATATGATGCTATTGTCGCCAGTGCCACCAGACCTTTTCGTAAAATCAGCCTCGCTGCATTAAGCTCACCAGCCACATCGCATAAAATTTTACTTGCCGGTGTCGGCAGTGGCTTGGACTTACCCGAATTGCCTGCTGGCCCTTCTTACTATGGAATAGATATAACACCTGCCATGTTAAGGCGAGCACAAAAATGTAATCAAGATTATCAAAACACAGTCTTACACTGTGGCAATGTTCACTGTCTCCCTTATCGGGACAATAGTTTTGATACTGTTCTCATGCACCTTATACTTGCCGTTGTGCCTGACCCTCAACAAGCTTTGCATGAAGCCGTGCGTGTTCTTAAACCCGGTGGCCATTTACATATTGTTGATAAATTCTTGCGCCCAGGACAGCGCGCTATCGTTCGACGTTTGCTAAACACTATCATTCGACACATCGCGACACGCACCGATGTTGTCTTTGAAGCCTTGCATCGCAATGAGCCCATTCTGAAACTTCTGCATGATCAACCTCTTGAGCCTACAGGCTGGTTTCGGTTTATTCGTCTGCAAAAATTAACTTCTTCAACAAACTTTATGTGAGACAGTAACGCCATGGCCGTTTATGCAATAGGAGATCTACAGGGTTGTTATGATGAATTTTGTCAACTGCTGGAAAAGCTTCACTTCGATGCATCACAAGATACACTTTGGTTGCTAGGTGATCTGGTCAATCGTGGTCCCAAGTCTCTTGAAACCCTCCGCCATGTAAAATCATTAGGTAATAGTGCTATCACCGTGCTCGGCAATCATGATTTACACCTTCTCGCCTGTGCCGAAGGCGTTAAGAAAACCCAGGATTCCAGCATGCAGGAAGTTCTCAAAGCGAAGGATCGTGATGATTTACTCGATTGGCTGCGACGACAACCACTGCTTCATCATGATAATAAACTTGGTTACACCATGGTGCATGCTGGACTACCACCACAATGGGATTTAGCAGTAGCGCAATCCTGTGCAGAAGAACTGCAAGCCGTTTTGCGCAGTGACAACTATCGCCAATTTTTACATCATATGTACGGCGATCAACCTGCGCTCTGGTCAGACGAACTGCAAAGTTGGGAGCGATTAAGATTCATTAGCAATGCCTTCACTAGACTGCGCTATTGCGACAACCGTGGTTATATGGATATGCAGGAAAAAGGCATACCCGGCAAGCAGCCAAATCACTTATTGCCATGGTTTGATGTCCCAACACGTCTGAGCCGCCATTTGAAAATTCTTTTTGGCCATTGGTCGACCCTGGCACTAAGCAAAATTAATTCTGACAATATTTTTCCATTGGACACAGGCTGTGTCTGGGGGCTACGGCTCAGCGCGATGCAACTGGATACTAACGAACGGAAGAACTTCTGGGTGGAGTGTCCCGGTGCCGCAACACCGGGATCATTTTAGAATCAATCAATACTCATATTGCCGATTGCTCGGCGACGATCTTCGCTCTCTCGACGTACAACAACATCTCCAAAGCGCGGTTCACAACGTCGGTCAGCCAGTTGGCGACGATCCTGTCCAGTGCGTCTATCCTTATTAGTTTGGCTGGCCACGTCTGTCGTCTCGCGATCACTGCGTAAATGCGACATGGTGGTCTCCTTATGCTTGTTGGGAGGTCACAGAATACAGAAGCACTAATGGGATGAAACGTGCCTGGCTCACAAATAAATAGCCGAGTAAATTACTCAGGAATTAGCCTTTCACACGCTCAAAAATGACAAAACTGTGTGCATAGGCGTTTTTCTCGTCAGCAGGTTGATCATAGCGTTCCACTTCCTGCCATTGTGAAAAATCAATTTCAGGAAACCAGGCATCCCCTTCGATTGCTGCATCTACAAACGTAAGATAAAGCCGATCGGCACGTGGTAACATTTGCTCATAGAATGAAGCACCACCAATAATCATAATTTCTTCAACATCTCCTGCCGTAGCAAGCGCTGCATCAACAGAATGAACAACACTGGCCATTTCAAGCGCATAGTTCGTATCTCGAGTTATCACAATATTGTGTCGTTCTGGTAGGGTCCTGCCACCAAAGGATTCAAAAGTTTTGCGTCCCATGACAATCGGCTTGCCCAGCGTGTGCTGGCGAAACCATTTCATGTCTGATGGCAATTTCCATGGCAGGCGATTTTCAATACCGATAACTCTGTTGTTTGCCATAGCGGCAATAATTGAGATTTTACTCATGTTAGATCACTCTTGCTTACGGTTATATTGGAGAATGGTTGCAATGGATCTTGTCGTGCCACATGCAGGACAGACATATAACAACAGACTGCCGTTTCCGGGTAGGCCTTGTTGTTCATCAAGATATTCAAATAAAACCCGTTTTTCACAGGCAGGGCAGCATAGACGTATCTCGGATGGCACCGCCTGAAGCTGCGAACTATAACAACCATCAATTGCTGATTTTGAACAAGCCTCAGCTGCACCACTATAAGAATATATTTTCAGACCTAACCGATAGGCATTATCTGAAATTAACCTGCACCATTTCGTCTCGGCCAGTAAGATTTCACGTTGCCCATGTGGTGCCTCTACACAGAGCCGTAACTTTTCACCTACTGAGAATTTATTATTTACATCAATCGAAAGACCGTTCAAACTCATATCATAAAGTTGGGCTCGATAGATATCAGCGCCAACATTATCAAGATTGGCATTTAGATTAATCGAATAGAGTAAACCAATACCAAGACAGGAAAAGCGTTCTTCACTACGATTTACTTCAGCATCAATTTTCTTTCCATAAATTTTCCCATCATCCAACATGGCTTTATTTTTTAATAAAACCCAGAATGTTTTTTAGCAATTCATCATTACCAGTGCCTGATTTCGTTAAGATAGCATTAACACGGCTAACATATTCTGAAGGAACTTCATTAGCAGAAAAAATTACAACTCGCGGAGGGTTTACATGATGCTCAATTGTATCTAATAACTCCAGACCCGAACCATCCGGCAATTCTATATCCAGTAGAACCAGGTCTACATGTTCTTCCATAAGCACTTGCCTTGATGCTTCCACCGTCATTGTCCAGACCAATTCACAAGTACCCTGCAACATTAGACCAACAATTTTATGGATATCTTCATCATCTTCCACATGCAGGACTCGTGGAAGTGCATTTGGTGCGGCAACCTGTTGAATTATATTAACAAGGCGATTTTGATCTATTGGTTTACTCAACCAGTCCATGACACCAACAGCACCGCCATTAAGTTCAATTTTACCTTCGTCTGCTTTTGCCGAGACTATCACCACTGGCAAATCACGAGTCTTTGGATCCTCACGCATGCTTTGCAAAAGACTTAATCCATCCTCATCAGGTAAAATAATATCCAATGTCATTATCTGATAATGAATAATATTTTTTTCTAATAAATCTCTCGCCTCTTCTGCAGAATAGGCCACATCACTATCAAACCCTACTTCCGCCAGCATACGACGTAATAAGGCAGCGACATCCTGATCATCTTCAACAATAAGTACACAGGGTACATGTTCGTTCATGTTATCTCTGATAACAGGTTCTCTCGCAGCTTCTTTGCCAGCAAGTTCAGGTAACTCAAAATAAAAGGTTGTACCAATATCTTCTTTAGTCAGATAATCAATACGTCCACCGTGCTTCTCGATAATTAATTTCGAAATACTTAAGCCAAGACCCGTACCACCTTTTACTTTTGTATCAGAGGCATCAGATTGTGAAAACTTCTCAAATATACGATGGCGAAATTCAACCGGTATTCCTGGCCCGTTATCTGTTACCGCAACACGTATACTACCATCGTGTCTTGCTACCGATATCTGTACTGTACTTCCCTGTGGAGAAAATTTTGCAGCATTAGAAAGCAGATTGGTTACCACTTGCATTAATCTGTCCAAATCGCCAAATACTTTTAAGTCTTCACCGTATTGATTGATCTCAAAATTTACACCGTACTGATCAGCATATGCCTTGTTATTTTCGACCGATTGCTCAACAAGAGGTATGACATCCATAATCTTAAATTTGAAAGCCATTTTTCCTGATTCAATTTTTTGTAGATCAAGAATGTCATTAATTAAAACAAGCAAACGTTCGGTATTATTTCCCGCAATGGTCAGGAGTTCTTTGACTTTATCTGGCACATCACCTACGGCACCTCCAGAAACAAGTCCCAACGAACCGCGTATTGATGTCAGCGGTGTTCTTAATTCATGGCTCACCGTAGATATGAATTCATTTTTCATGGTTTCAACGCGTTTACGGTCGGTAATATCTCTGACAATACCAGTAAAAAATCGTTGTCCGTCAATTTGCATCTCATTGACCGCAAGATCCAGCGGAAAGACTGTGCCATCCTTTCTCTTGCCTTCAACTTCACGACCAATACCGATGATTTTTTTATGTCCCGTTGTCAGGAAATTATCCAGGTAGCCATCATGCTCAATGGAGTATGGTTCGGGCATAAGTATATTAATATTTTCACCCAACACCTCATCGGCTCTATAGCCAAATATATTTTCTGCTGAGGGATTAAAATTATGGACAATACCATTTTGATCGATGCTAATGATGCCATCAACTACTGTATCGATAATCGCTGTATTCCTTGACTGTGCGGATGCCAGGGCTTTTCTTGTTACCACTAAACTTTCATGTGCTTTACGATTACTATAAAAATAATATATAACAAGACCAATAAAGAATAATGTCGCCAGACTAATTCCAAAAATAATTTTAAGCTTAACACCTTCGTGTCTTTTACTACGCTCTATTAATCTCTCCATAAGTTTAGAATTTGTCTTTTCTGCTAATCCCATTGCTATCTTTACTGTTCTGGAACCCTTCTCAAAAACATCTAGCGGAAGTGTTGAATAACCCTTATTCGCAATGCCTGCCTGCATATATTCAATATACGCGTCAACAGATACAAGCATTGAATCGAAATCGTCTTTGAGTTCGGCGACAGTTGTATTATCCAGAAGGTACTCATCATATCGCGTGTCAATGTATGCTCGTTCATTGCTTAACGCCCGCATACGAAATTGCAACCGTGGTAAAACAGCAGAAAATTGTTGGGGTTGTTGTGCTATAAAAGCCGTAAGCCCCCGCATCATTGCAATATGCTCAATAATTAACGGCAAACGATCTACAGCAAGCTCCTTTAATAAATGGCTATCCAATTCAGGATCAAACGTCAAGTTTGAGCTATCCGCAACCTGTTTGATAAGGACAATAAAGTCCAGATTAATCTTTGAGTAACTGTCAAAAAGCGCCAGTGAATCAGGTGGGATATCGTGAATACTATATAAGTTTTCTATCTTTATCCTAATGTCTTCTAGTTTATCTTTGGCCTTCAGCCAGTCTGCATGCGACTCCTGCTTACTATTATTAATTTTATCAACTAAATCTTCATGTAAGCTTTCTATCTCTTTTTCCAAACCGATATGACCGCCAACTTTTAATTGTCGTAAGCCGCGAATTCTCTGTGCTATCTGCAAATGCTGATAAAAGCTTCGTACCTCATGTACCCCTTCTATTTCTTTGTGTGTAAATTCAATATCAGCATTAAATTGCTGTACAAAAAAACCAACCGTTAATATAACAATAACAACAGGTATTAAAATCGCAAAAATAAAACGAAATTTATTGGCTGCCTGACTATCATGGCTCATAGCGGAAATCTTTAGCCTGGCTAAATTGCAACTGGAGCTTTAATGTGAGGATGTGATTCATAATCACACAATTCAAAGTCGTCAAAGCAAAATGAAAAAATATCTTTTACTTTTGAGTTAATCTTTATTGAGGGCAATGCAAACGGTTCACGTCGAAGCTGCTCTTCTACTTGTTCTGCATGGTTACTATACAAGTGTGCATCACCAAGGGTATGAACAAAATCACCTGGCTTTAAATCACATACCTGCGCCAACATCATGGTCATTAATGCGTACGAAGCAATATTAAATGGCACGCCAAGAAAAATGTCGGCACTACGCTGATAGAGCTGGCATGAGAGTTTACCCTCAGCGACATAAAACTGAATAAATGCATGGCAAGGAGCCAGTGCCATCTTATGATTTTTAACATTTTCCTGCGGCGAAATTGTTTCATCCGGTAAATCGGCTACATTCCATGCATTAATGATAATTCGACGTGAGTTGGGATTCTCTTTTAACTGCTTGACGACTTCGCTCACCTGATCCACATGTCGGCCATCAGGTGTCGGCCATGAACGCCACTGATAACCATAAACTGGACCAAGATCGCCGTTTTCATCCGCCCAGCCGTCCCAGATACTAACCCCATTTTGCTTGAGGTATTTAATGTTGGTGTCACCTTGAAGGAACCACAATAACTCGTGGATAATCGAGCGCAGGTGACATTTTTTTGTTGTCACTAAAGGGAAGCCTTCTGACAAATCAAAGCGCAATTGATAACCAAAAACACTCTTGGTCCCTGTCCCCGTTCGGTCACCCTTCTGACAACCGTTATCGCGAACATGACGCATCAGATCGAGGTACTGCTGCACAAGACTCTCCTATGTTTTACTAAATTTTCGATATGAAAAACTTAAAAGTACCACACCTGCCACTATTAATGGCAGCGTTAGCAACATACCCATCGTAAACCAACCACCTGCCAAATAACCAATATGGGCATCAGGCACTCGAACAAACTCAATCCCGAATCGGAATACGCCATAACAAATGGCAAACAAACCTGATACGGCCATCATCGGCCGTGGTCTGGACGAAAACCACCAGAGGATGGCAAACAAGAGAACACCTTCGAGAAAAGCCTCATAAAGCGGATTAGGATGGCGAAGCAACTGGTCACCGGCCGCCGGAAATATCATTCCCCAGGAAAGATCCGTAGGTTTGCCCCAGAGTTCACCATTTATAAAATTTCCCATACGACCGGTAAAGATTCCGAACGGTACTAATGGCGCAAAAAAATCGACAACATCAAAATAACGTTTTTGAAAACGTCGTTTAAAAAGAAACAATGCAGCAAGCACACCGAGAAGGCCTCCATGAAAAGACATGCCGCCTTCCCAGACACGTAAAATAATCAATGGGTCATTGAGAAAAACCGGTAGATTATAAAATAATGTGTAACCTATCCGGCCACCGATCACTACACCTACGCCGGCATAAAAAATCAAATCATCAACCTGTTCTACAGACCAGTTCGAACCTGGTGTTTTAGCTCGGTAACGACCCAATAACCAGGCACCGATAAAAGCCAGTAGATACATCAGTCCATACCAATGGATACCCCAACCAAAAATCGTAAAGGCAACCGGATCAAAATCGATAATCATTTAGTCTCTCCATTGTTTGCCGTAGCAAAAAAAGCCCGCATCAGCGGGCTTTCGTATTATGACATTTTTCGGCCATAACTTTCTGCGAAACGCTGTTTGAATTCATCCATGGTAAAACTGTGATTCTGCGTACCATGACATTCAATTTTAATGGCGCCCATCAGGCCCGCAATACGGCCCGTCGTTTCCCAGTCCATATCATTCATCAAACCATATAACAAACCAGCACGGTATGCATCGCCACAGCCGGTTGGATCATTTAATTCACTGGCTTTAGCAACAGGTATCTCATACCGATGCCCCTTGGTATAAATGTGTGAGCCTTCTCCACCGCGCGTGATAATCAATGCTTCAACGCGTTCAGCAATTTCATGTGGCGACAGACCAGTGCGATCTTCAACTAACTGAGCTTCGTAATCATTAACGGAAACGTAGGTTGCCTGATCAATAAACTTTTTAAGATCATCACCATCAAACATCGGCAGACCCTGGCCCGGATCAAAAATAAACGGAATATTTTTATCTGCAAATTGTTCCGCATGCGCAATCATGCCATCACGACCATCCGGAGAAACAATACCTATGCTAACACTCTCTGCATCTTCCACTTTATTTTCATGTGCAAAACTCATGGCACCAGGATGAAACGCCGTAATCTGATTAGCATCCTGATCGGTTGTGATAAATGCCTGACCCGTATAAGTTTTATCCAGTTCTTTAACATGGGTGCGCGGAATATTAAATTTATCCATCCACTCGGCATAAGGTTTAAAGTCATGTCCTACGGTTGCCATCGGCAAAGGTTTACCGCCAAGCATATGCAGATTAAAGGCGATATTACCAGCGCAACCACCAAACTCACGGCGCATCTCAGGGACTAAAAACGATACATTCAGGATATGCACCTTGTCTGGCAGAATATGGTTTTTAAATTGATCATGAAAGACCATAATAGTGTCATAAGCGTATGAGCCACAAATCAATGCCGACATGGAAAACTCCTTAATATTTTATAATTCGACGGATAGTAACAAGCACGCGAATATGCGTCCATGTTGCTCGATTAACTAAATTTATCCCAGGCAATAAGACCCCAGGTAATCAATAAAATGGTGAAGGCAAGAAATACTGCTGCTGAGCCCATATCCTTGGCACGCCCGGATAGCTTGTGCGGTTCATCGCCCGTGCGATCGACAACAGCTTCAATTGCCGAGTTAAGGATCTCAACGACCAGAATAAAAATAACCGAGCTTAGTAGTAATATCCATTCTATAACATTCTGTCCAAGCCAAAAGGCCAGGGGAAACAAAATAACAGCGAGGCCCAACTCCTGGCGAAAGGCAGCTTCGTGCTTATAGGCAGCACGCAAACCTTTCCATGTATACCCAAAAGCATTAACAATTCGTTTAATGCCAGTCACCCCGGTCTTCGCCATTGGTATGCCCTATGCCGCCGACCAGGTTAAATTCAGTTCTTTCGCTGCCTTAACATCATCCAGCCGACGCACAGGTTGTGTATAAGGCGCACCCTTAACCATCTCAGCATCTGTTTCTATTTCAGATTGAATTTTTGTCATGGCGTCGATAAAAATATCCAGCGTTTCTTTGGCTTCAGTTTCGGTTGGCTCAATTAAGAAACACTCTGGTACTAATAATGGAAAGTATGTTGTGGGAGCGTGCTGACCATAATCTAAAAGGCGTTTGGCAAAATCCATGGCACTAACGTCATGGTCTTTTTTCTGTTTCTTTAATGTCACAATAAATTCATGCGTTGCACGACGGTTAGGAAACGCCAGCTCAAAACCCGCCGCTTCTAATTTCACCATCATGTAATTTGCATTTAGCGTTGCATACTCTGCCACGCGCTCCATGCCCTCACGGCCCAGAAGACGTGCATAAATATAAGCACGTAATAAAATACCTGCATTACCCATAAAGGCCGACATCGGACCAATCGTTTGTGGACGACTCTTTTCCGTTTGCACATGAAATTCATCATCACGCTGGATAACTAATGGCACGGGTAAATAAGGTTCCAGGCGGGTACTCACACCGACAGGGCCTGCACCTGGGCCGCCGCCGCCATGTGGAGTTGAAAAGGTTTTATGTAAATTCATGTGAATCACATCAAAACCCATATCACCCGGTTTTACCTTGCCCAGAATGGCATTGAGGTTGGCACCATCGTAATACAACAGGCCACCGGCCTCATGAATAATATCAGCAATCTCTTTTATTTTACGTTCAAATACACCCAGCGTTGACGGGTTGGTCAACATAATTCCTGCCGTCTGTGGTCCAACGGCAGCCTTTAGTGCTTCGATATCCAC
>Ga0316204_10002646_pt1 | contig 39613 bp, 34 predicted proteins | sample 6monrhotite_MG_2_FD_205661 | JGI IMG/M metagenome (GOLD analysis project Ga0316204, IMG submission 205661) | Microbial mat bacterial communities from mineral coupon in-situ incubated in ocean water Damariscotta River, Maine, United States -... | ecosystem: Environmental > Aquatic > Marine >...
AAAAGTAGCAAAGAAAAAAGTTGCTAAAAAAGTAGCAAAGAAAAAAGTTGCTAAAAAAGTAGCAAAGAAAAAAGTTGCTAAAAAAGTAGCAAAGAAAAAAGTTGCTAAAAAAGTAGCAAAGAAAAAAGTTGCTAAAAAAGTAGCAAAGAAAAAAGTTGCTAAAAAAGTAGCAAAGAAAAAAACAAAAAGAAAACCAAATGCAGCATTTATGAAAGCTTTAAAGCCTTCTGCTGAGCTTGGTGCTGTTATTGGTACAAAAGACGTTCCAAGAACACAAGCTGTAAAAAAGATTTGGGACTATATCAAAAAACATAAACTTCAAAACCCTAAAAACAGAAGAAACATCCTAGCTGATGACAAATTAAAAGCTGTCTTTGGTAAAAAAGAAGTAACAATGTTTGAACTAGCTGGAATTTTAGGAAAACATTTATCTTAAAACATCAGTAAGTTTAATTTGAATTAAATTTATTTATAGGAAAAGAGAGCAGTTTTGCTCTCTTTTTTTATATGAATTTTTCGAAACTATATAATCATTATATAATTAATTATATCTCTAATTATTTTGTGAAATTATTCGATGTGGTAATTCTTATGAGTGGCCATAAAATAAATTCTAAAAAAGACTTTTTACAAGCAGAAGCTATTAAAAAAGTACATCATATCAACCGTAATATAGAAAAACATAAAAATAATATCCATGCAGATTTATTAGATGCCTATAGAAATAGGTTTAAACTTGGGTTTGTACCCAAATTAATAATTCTTTTTTTTATTATTAGTCTATGTCTCTCAAGTATTCTTTTTATGATGATGTTAAATAAAGGACATTCAAGACAAATAGCTTCAATTATTACCAAAGTATTAAGTTAATTTATTCAGTTTCTAAATACAAAATTAGATTTATAGAAAATATATAGAAAATTACATGGAACTTCTTACCGTTCTTTAATTTATAAAAGTACTTTAGTATAATTAATTAAAGGAATTTTTTTATGAAGTCAGTTGTAATCATTGCGTTATTTTTCACTCAAAGCATTTTTGCAGGACCAATTTGTGAGCATTGTAACTTAAGTAGTAACGAAGTTTATAGGCATGGCCAAGTACAGAAGCTTTTATATTCAAAAGTTCAAAAAGTAGTAAGAAGAATTCCAGATGTACCTTATAGCAAATTATGTAATTTATTTCGATCTTGTGATAATGAAATTGGTTATAAGTTAATGGATATTTATAAAGAATATAATCTTAATTATGACAATATGTTTGAAGATATTAAGTGCAAAGTCAATCCAGAATTTTATGGCAAGACATTTGTAAGTTATTTAGTAAAAGTTTGTAAAAATTATACTTTAACAATGCTTGTTCCTATTCTTCTCCATTTTAAAAAAGGTGGCCCCGAAAAAATAAAAATTGTTACGAAAGTTGTTAACAGTTATACTTTTTCAGGTGGAGTAAGGGCTTTAAAATATATAAAAAGAGTGTGTAGCAAACCTGAAATGAAAGGAAAATATGCTTGTAGAACTGATAAAAAGGGAATTGCAACTCTAGCGATAGCGTTAGAGAAAATATTTCATGCAAAAATATGATAAGTTTAATTGTACTCTTTCTTAATTTTAACATTTTTGCTCAAAGCAACTTGTGTGCAGGGAATCTGACACCAAGGCTTGGTTTAGAGCAACTTGCCTGTTCAAAAGAATTAAATATAAATGATTCTAATAAAGATAATCTTTATGATGCAAGTTTGTCAAGTTTGGCAGGTTTTGATAAAAAATTATTTGTTTCCTTTAGCACTTTATTGAAAAAGATTTATTACAAAAGAAGCTTCCCAGGGAAGGAAGTTAAGTGTGATATTTTAAAGCCTGAGTTCACAAAAAACATATCAGCTTGTTTAAAACGTACAGGACAGGGGGGCTTTGCTTCAAAACTTTTAGGCAATATTTTAAAAGACAATCCAATTGAAAATTTAAAGAAAAGAGTTATTGAAGATATGATGCCATATTCAAGTCGAGATGATAAAAATTGTTTTAATCCAACTTTTTTTAATGAATTTAAACAGAAGACATATCGTGGTGAAACAAGACCTAGTAGCTTAGTTAACTCTGTAGAGTACTTTTTAAAAAATATAAATAAAAATGAAAATGAAAATAAAATTAAATTTAATCATGCAACTTTAGGGCATAGCTCTTTTATCTTTTCAAGATATCCAATTTTACAATCAAAAGAAGTAATTTCATATTTAAGAACTTTAAAACAAAAAAATAATAACTCTTTTAATAAATTAACCGATAGTGAACTTCTTTCTAAAATTATAAATAGTGATAAATTTAATAACGAAATTTCTAATAAATGTAAGTCATTAGAAGAGATGTTTAATAAGTTGTTTTGTCGAAAATTTAACTTTGCCAATTTGCCTGTTACGGATAAACCAGTAAAAGCAAATGAAGAAATTGGTGAATTGTTTAGTGGTGTCCCTGATTTGCCAGCTAACGTTGCTAAAGTTCATGAACCTAGTAATCGTGTATTTTTACAATGTCAAACTGACAAATGTCAAAATAAGGTGCCCTGTGAGATTGATGCTGGTTATGATTATAATTATTTAAAAGATTTAGAAGATAAGTTTTCTACTGATTTAATGTCACATGATGTTGCTAATGACAGAGATGCTAATAAAGATAATTGTTCTCTTTTGTATTGTGATAATAATGTGGAATTATTAAAAGAGCGTCTTAGAATTGGTGATATTGAGAGTAAATTTACTTGTAAAAAATCTAATCCTGCTGATTTAAAAAAAGCTCATAGTCGAATTGCTCATTATTGTTCTACTCATTCCTCTTCATTGTGTAATGACCTTTTAAAAGATGATTCAAACTTTAACCTGTTGGCGGATTATATAGTTTTTGAAAAGAAAAAGAAAAGTAAGCAATTGGATTCTAATCGATTTACCTTGGGTAGAATTATAGGTAGGGATCAGTTTGAAAATAGAACAATTAAATATTCTTATGGTGGAAAAAAATTAACTAAACGTTTGAAAATCTCAAGTTCATTATTTAATATATTGGGACTAGGGGACAAAGTTACTGCTAAGTCAATAAAGGCTGATGCGGGAAGTGGTTCGTCATCAAAAGACCCAGTGGGGGAACATTCAAGTAAAATAGATGTTTCAAGTGTAAGGGAAGTTTCATACGATACTAGTTCTGGAAAATCAACAGGTAATGCTCAAAGTCTAACCAGTTCTCCAAAATTACCATCAGCTGAAACTAAATCTCTTATTACACCGGATTCGGTACAACAAGCTGAATATATACCTACAGTTACAAGTGCTGCTACAGAAAGCAGAATTTCTACTAATCAAGATAAAAGTACAGTAGGTTCAAAACCTGCGGCTGATACAAGAACTATTGATGTGAGGGCCAAAAACTCAGTAAGACCCGTAAGAGAAACCCCTGTTACAACTAGAGATAGGGCAAGTTTTCAAAACCCGGCTACAACAACAGGTCAAAAACGTGATCCTGTCGCTGATGATATAGCAAGACAAGAAGCTTTTAGTAGAATTACAAGAGAAAAACAAGCAATCGATTCTTATAATCAATATCATGATAAAGGTTCAGTAGTCCCAGGTGTTAAGAATAAAGGTGTTGATAATCCTGATTTAGCAGGCACAAGTGCCAGCTCTTTGAAAAAAGATGATATTTCTGTGAATGGACAAAGTGGTTCGGGGGCTACGGGAAGAAGTATAGCTTCAGCTAGTAATCCTGATATAGCATCTAGCGGTGATCAAGTGTTCGAAGTCTCAAAAGAAGAGGAGCTAGCGACTATTTCGATTAGTCAGATTAAAGAATTTACAAGAGTTCAAGTGAACAAACCATTTTATTTAAAACTAGGTTCAGGTAACTCAGCAGTTCTAATTGAAGTAGAACCAGCATCTTGTGGGTATAGACCAAAAATTAAAAAATTGAGCAGATTTTATTCATATTTACTAAATAATCCTTCATTTTCTAAATGTCTTAAATAATTCAGATAACGCTTTTAGTTATTAGTGCTATTTTGTAAATTTTCTTGTAAAATTCATCATTATTTTTGAATTTACTGGAGAGTTTATGACTGACAAATTTGTAAAAGTTATTCCTATCTTTAAGCATATTGATATTTTAGATAATTGGAAGGTAGCTTTTAATTCAGTTTTTGAGACAATCTTTTCTGAAAAAAATACAACTGTTTTTGATTCATTAAATGATTTATCTATTGGTTTTGGCAATTATAGAAATTATATAACTTTAAATGGTATTTCTTTTTCAGCATCAATAATCTGTAAGGAAAAATTAATAATATTAACAAGTCCAAATATGTCTCAAGAGCTATTTATTTTAGAGACATTAAGTAATGAAGATATTCAGAAATTGATAAAAAATGATAAAAATTTCTATGAATTTAAGCATTATATGGATAAAATTGTAAAACTTGATCCAAGAGATTTTCCTACAAGATTTGAACTAATAACTTATAAATATCGCTTAGCTCATTTACTTAAAAATGATAATTTATACACTAGTGATAATGCCGATTTATCGAGAAGAATTGAAGATCTTTTATTTCATGTTAGAAAGTATAAATCTAGTTTTCTAGAAAAAATTACTGATAAAGGTTTAGCCCTAACTGCGAAGTATGCCTTACTTAGGATTCATCTTTTGAAATTTATTGCGATACTTCCTTCTCTTGATCACGACGAGAAAGGTAATGAAGTAAAAAAAATATTAATGGAATCATTTAGAAGAATTATTGAAGACTCTAAAAAAGCAAAGCTAAAACAATTATCAGGCCAAAATCAACCTTTACCAATTATTTTTATTCAATTATTTAAATTTTACTATTTGTTAGTTCACCTTTTTCCCGCAAGTATGCTTGCTTCTATTGTTAGATTTAAAGTGAAATTCATGGCCAAACGTTTTATCGCTGGAACTGATATAGAAGACGCAAAAAAATCTATTTCAACTCTTTCGAGTTCTGGCAGATGTGTAACTTTAGATCAGTTAGGGGAACTTGTTGTTTCTGAAACTGAAGCAGATCATTATATGAATAAAGTTATAAATTTAATACAAGGATTTAGTATTCATTTTAAAAAAGGTGAAAAAAACTCTGTTGGTATTAATAAGGCTCACGTAAGTATTAAAGTTTCAGCTTTATGTTCTGATTTTCGGCCAGAGTCTTTTGAGCAAACTTATAAGTTAGTTGCTCCACGTTTAATAAAAATATTAGTAGAGGCAAAAAAGCATAACGTATTTATTAATATAGACGCTGAACACTATCATTATCGAGATTTAGTATTTGATATTTTTTCTAAAGTACTTCTTTCAACAAAAGAACTAGCTGATTTTAAAAGTACAGGAATTGTTATTCAAGCTTATTTAATTGATGCTTACGAGCAGTTTGAAAAGATATTAGAGTTAGCCAAGAAAAGAAAGATAACAATGCCGGTAAGACTTGTTAAAGGGGCTTATTGGGACGCTGAAACAATAGAGGCCAAAGCACATAGTTTTTCAAGTTATCAGTTTTTAAACAAAGAAGAGACTGATTTACATTTTAGACAAATTTTAATCAAGATTTTAGAATCTCACCCTCATTTACAACTTTGTATCGCCAGTCATAATTACGCCGATCACTCTTTAGCTGAAATTATCCGAGAAAAACATTTTCCGGAAGCTCCAGGTATTGAACATCAATGTCTACATATGACCTATGAAGCACTTTCTTATGGTCTTGCCAAAATGGGGTGGGCTACAAGAAATTATGTGCCTGTTGGAAGTTTATTAGTGGGAATGGCATATCTTGTAAGAAGAATCATGGAAAATTCTTCTCAAGTAGGTGTGCTTACAATTATGCGTTCCCACAAACAGAAAACACTTCTTGATCCACCAGAATATATTCACAATTTAAATATTAAAAATAAAACAATAATAAGGGATTGGGGAGAAAGATTAATTAGTTCAAAGTTTTTCAACGTAAAACCTTTAAGATTGTATATAGAAGATGAAAAAAATGAATTATTAAAAGACCTTAGTTTATTTAACGAAATAGAACTTGGTAAAGAATATAAAAATTATTTTGAAAATAAATACAAAAGTTTAGACAAAATCGATATTCTTTCTAGTTCTGACCAAACAATTAAAGTTGGACATTTAAAATTTGTTGACCCACAAGAAATAGAAGAAATTGTTTCAGATTATAGTAAAAATTGGCATACTAAATTTTGGTGTAAAAGTGAAAGTTGGCAGTACCGATCTTTTGCAATTTTAAAACTAGCAAACCTATTACATTTAAATAGAAATAGATTGGCGTCTCTTATTACTTATGAAGCCGGTAAATCAATTAATGAATCTTTAGCTGACGTTGATGAAGCAATTGATTTTTGTACTTTTTACGCAAGAGAAGAAAGTCGTTACAATCAAAAAAATGAAAAAATTACTTCACGAGGTCTAAGCGTTATTATTCCTCCTTGGAATTTTCCTTTAGCTATTCCCTGCGGAATGGTTGTAGCTTCACTTGTCACAGGAAATCCAACTATTTTAAAAAGTTCGGAACTTACTCCACTCATTGCAACTTTATTTAGTGAACTCGTCTATTTAAGTGGAGTACCAAAAGATATTTTTATTCATCTTCCAGGAGTAGGAGAAACCGTTGGGCAGAAGCTAGTGGAAAATAAAAATGTAGCCACTTATGCTTTTACTGGATCAAAAGCGGTCGGCAAAATGATTTATAAAGTAGCTGGTAGTCGTCTCTATCAAACTCCTTTAAAAGAAAATAAGTTACCTGTAAAAGTTATCGCTGAAATGGGTGGTAAGAATGCAATTATTGTCACAAAATCAGCAGAATTAGACGAAACTGTTTCAGGAATAATTTATTCTACATTTGGTCATGCTGGACAAAAATGTTCGGCCTGTTCACGGATTATTGTTGATGAGTCGGTAAAAGAACGTTTAATTGAAAGACTAATAGAGGCTTTAAAAGACATTAAGGTAGGGAAGGCATACGATTTTTCTACTTATATTAATCCAATTATTTCTCCAAAAGATAAGCTACGTTTGATTTCACAAGTAAAATTAGCAATTAATGAAGCAACTTCATTTGGAGGTCGCGTTTTAATTAATCGAAGTGAGGAACACTTACCAGGAAATTGTGTAGGGCCCACATTAATTGAGTTAACTAAAGAGAGAAGTTTTGAAAAATCCAGTTATGCTCAAGTTGAACTTTTTGGCCCAGTACTTCATTTGATTTCTTTTAATCAAGGCTTAGACGAAGCTTTAAAGATTATAAATAGTATTGACTACGCTTTAACGACTGGGATTTATAGTCAGTCTCAAGATGATATTGATTACCTATCTAGTAATATTGAAGCTGGAAATATTTATGTTAATAGGCCAATAACTGGGGCAAGAGTAGCTATTGAGCCTTTTGGTGGATTTAAGCTTTCGGGAACCGGACCAAAAGCTGGTAGTAAAGATTATTTACAATCATTTCATTTATTTAATTCTAGGTTTGAAAAAATCAATCACAAATCATTAGAAGAAAATACTCAAGATAATCAAGTTGTACTTTGTATACCTAACAATACTTCTTTGACGACAAGTCTTAATAATGTCGACTTAGCATTAAGAAGAATTTTAAATTCATTTGAAGTCTATTTTGAAATTAGTGGAAAAAAGAAGAAATGTTTGTCTCGCTATAAAAAATGGTTAAGCGAAGAAGGCTTTAATTATTTTGAAACAATTCATTATAATAGATCAATTCCTGGACAAGAAAGCTATAACGACTTTTCAATTTGTACAAAGAAAACCGTTGTCATTTCTACTTTTGAAAAACCTTCTTTCACTCAGTTTATGGTATTTCTCGCCGCCGTTAGTTCTGGAAGTGGAGTAACTATTTGCGCAACGAATGGAGCTTCTTTTAAATGGTGGAAAAAAATAATTAATATTTTTCATGAATCAAATATAGGCATAGATAATATTAGTGTTCACTTTGTAAATCCAAGTTCTTTAAATGAAATTATTTTTAATAAAGATTTAGAAAATATCATAATCGATGGCGATACTCAGTATATAGAGAAAATTTCTAAAGAAATTTCTGCCAGTATGAAAAACTCAAAAAATATGAAAAAAATTATTACATGGATTGATGGAAAAGATATTTCTGATTATGAAAACTTAACTTCCGATTTTGTAAATGTTAGAAGTTTTGCTGTTAATACTATGAGACATGGCGCTCCCTTACAGTTGGAATTTTAAAAGATGAATAAAATAAAAAAAATTGGTGTCTTGGGTTGTGGAAATATGGCTGGAGCCATGACATTTAATTTATCTAAAAATTTAAATAAGCTTGGTAGTACATATCAGTTTCATTTGTATACACCTAGTAAAACAAAAGCATTAAAACTTTGTAATGATATCTCTAAATATGTAGAGACTGAGGTACATGATAGTATTAGTTTTATATCTGAAATGGATATCGTTTTTCTTGGTTTTAAACCACAACAATTTAAAGAAGTCTCAAATAATTTGAAAAAATTAATTAATAAAAAAACTATAATATATTCAATTTTAGCAGGTATAAATATCCAAACCATAACAGATCATTTAAGCAACGAAAATATTGTACGATCTATGCCAAATACTCCAATAAAAATAGGAAAGGGGATGAATCTGCTTTCTTTTTCAAGTGAGTTAAGCAAAGAAAATGTATCTGAGTTAACAAAGTTATCAAAACTTATGTCTCCTGTTGAAATTGTTGTTGAGTCTTCTCTCGACTTATTAACTCCAGTGTCTGGAAGTGGACCAGCATATTTATTTTACCTTGGAGAATCTCTTGTAAGCTACCTTGTTAAAAATAACATTGAAAAAAATATTGCTGAAAATATTGTTAAAGAAACCCTCGCTGGTGCTGCATCACTCTGGGCAGATCAAACTGATACAAGTCAGACAAAAATAAGTGCTACGGAACTTAAAAATCAGGTCACCTCAAAAGGTGGAATAACTCAAGAAGTTTTAAATGGTTTTGATCATAAAAACCTTTCTGAACTTATTCATCAAAGTTTAGATTTGGGTGTGACAAAATCTATTGAACTTGGAAAACTTTAATGGTTAGGGGAATAAATATGTCTAAAATAAGAAGAATAATTATGCCAGCAATACCAAACTATATAAAAGATACTGCTTTTATAAGATTATTTGGTTTTGCCAAAATTCCTATGCTTTGGTTTTTAAAGCCAACAGTTGTATCGTTAGATCGAAGTGTTTGTGAAATTAAAATTCCACTAACAAGAAAGTCAAAAAATCATTTAAACTCAATGTACTTTGGTGCTCTTTGTTGTGGAGCTGACCTTGCTGCTGGCTTTATGGCCATGAAAGAAATTCAAGCCTCAGGAAAAAAAATTGCTCTGTCTTTTAAGAGTATGAATGCTAATTTTTATAAAAGAGCTGAATCAACTGTTCATTTTAAAAATACGCAAGGAAAAGAAATTTCAAAATTTGTACAAGAAGTTATTGATTCAGGTGAAAGAATGGAAAAAGTCATGACTGTAGAAGCTACTTGTCCAAAAAAGTTAGGAAAAGAACTTGTTGCAAAGTTTGATTTAGTTTTGTCTTTAAAGTGTAAGTAAAATGTATTTAAGCAGGATTTTCTGAATCAATATAAACTGTTTCAATTTTAAATTTTTCTTTAAAATTCTCTTCTATATTTTTTTGTAATGCTTTTATGCCAAATTGCTCCGTTGCGTGATGGCCACCTGCGAACATATGAATTTCACTTTCTTTAGCTTCATGCCAATCATGTTCACTCATTTCACCTGTAAGATAAGCATCTAAATTTTCTTTAATACATTGGTTCCATGAGCTATTAGCTCCACCAGTTATTATTCCAATAGACTTTATAAATTGATCTTTATTATGACTTGATAGAAGAACTTTATGATCTAAAAGTTTTTCTAATTTGCTTTTTAAATCTTTGACTTTTATTTCTATTGGGAAAGTTCCTTTTATACCTGTTGGCATTTTTTTATAATCTCCAAAGCTTTCAATGTTTTCCAAGCTTAAGAGTTTGCCAATCATCGCTGCATTTCCAATTTTTTTATGACCATCAAGAGGCAAGTGATAGCCAAACAGATTGATTTCGTTTTTTATTAGTGGTTTTATTCTTTTTGAAAAAGGGCCTGTGATTGTTTTAACGGGGTGAAATTTCCAAAATAAACCGTGGTGAACGATAAGAGTGTCAGCATTGAGTTCGATTGCTTTTTCTATTGATAATTTTGTAGCAGAAACTGAAAAAGCTATTTTTGAAATATTTTCAGATCCTTCAACTTGTAAACCGTTAGGTCCATAATCACTATAGTATTTTGATTTTAGTAGTTCATTAATATATGTTTCAAGATTTTCTCGCTTCAGGATTTCCATAAATTAGAAAATTGGAGCGTGGTCTTCTAGACTATCAACTTTAGCTTCAAGCTTATGTTTAGATTTATCTATAGTATTTTGAAGATTGGTAACTGTCTCATGAAGTTCTTCATGATAAGGAGCCAAGCTAAGAGCGTATGAGAACTCTTCAAGTGCTTTATTATAATCTTTAAGCATTAAATATGCTCTTCCTGAGTTTATATAAGGATATTCTCTATTTTGATAATTAGAAGCATTTTTAGCCATTTTAAACCATTCTAGAGCTTCAGTTACTTTATCTTCACTCATTAAATATGATCCTAGATCATTATAAGATGCTCCATAATCAGGGTCTTTTCGAATTGCCTTTAAAGCAAATTTTTGAGCTACATCTAATTGATCTAAAAAAGAATAAGTCCAACCAATCAGATTTAATATTTCAGCATTTTCAGTATAGTTGCGAGCTCTTTTAAAAGAATCGAGTGCTTTATTATATTCCTTTTTGTAAATATAATCATGTCCTTCTAAGACAAACTGCTCATAATAATTTTCTCTTTTGTCTTCAAGTGACGAGATAAAAAGATTTTTAGTGTCTTTGATATCTTCAAGAATTTCCCAATCAATCTGATAGCTTTTTACTTCTTTGCCTTCTGCTTCTGAATCAATATTTACACTAGCTAAGTGTGACCTTGGCGGAATAACTGTAAGCTCTCTTTGATCTAAACTGATTACGTGAAAGTAATAGGCTTGATCATAATAAGCCTCAAATAATCTTTTTATTGAAGGCAAATATTTGTCTTCGTCGATATTGAGATCGAGCAAAGAGTTAATCAAATTATAACTATATTTGATTAATAACTTATAATCGTTTGCTTCGATATTTGAACTTTGTTTTTCAATAGAAACAAGTTCAGAGATTATCGACTCGGTTGATAGATAGAACTTTTCAATATTTGTTCGAATATTGAGATTACTTTTGATGCTCAGATTAGAAGAAACTACAAAGTAAGATCTTTCTAAATATTGATACGCCACATTAAGTTCTGCTTTTAAAAATGCTTTTACATTCTGGTTCATAAAATCCTTTTTATGATATTTTTAAGATATTGTACAATTTTAATCAAGTAGTTTTAAGTACCTGAATTAATAATGTCAAAAGTGAAAAAATCCAGACAATATAGAGTATTGGTAATGTAGAATTAGTTTTAGTAGCTACTTTTACTGCTTTTTTTACTAATAATTGTTTGTTTTCCATAATTCCTCCGTGAATTAAGTATTGATATTATATATTCAATATTCTTGCCAAGATCATAGTCAAATTATCAGATACTTATGGATTTTTTTGTGGCGCAAAATGGCATTTAGTTTATAATTAGAAGTGTCATAATGATTTTAGATTAACTAAATTCAATAGGAGTTAAGATGTCTAACCCAAATATCACAAAAGATAGTACAAATAGAAGAAAGGTTTACTTGATCAATAAAGACTTCCAAATCTCTATAATTGTTTTCTTCTTGTTCTTATCTTTTCTTGTTCTGTTAATTTTTTGGGGGTCATTATATTACTTTTTTCACACCTTTCAGGCAGAAGCTAAGATGGCCGGACTTCCAGAAGGACATATCTTTTTTCAATTTTTAGATCAACAATTTTCTCTAATGAATAACATTTTCATGATTACTTCAGTTATTGTAACAATTGCAACATCAATCGGAGGATTAGTTCTTTCTCATAAAGTGGCAGGGCCTTTGTATAGGTTAACTGAACATCTAAAAACTTTGTCCTCAAAGAATTTACAAACAGTTAAATTTAGACAGGGGGATTTTTTTATAGAGATTCAAGATAATTTTAATGCTTTTTTAGATAGACTTAAAAATCCTTAAGATTATTTTTTTACTAAATCTCTAACTTGAAGCAGTTGAGCGGTAATACTTATAGCAATTTCTTCAGGGGTATTATTTCCAATTGGAAGTCCTATTGGACAATGAATTTGATCAATAAATTTTTGTTCAACGTTATTTTTTATAAGTTCTTTTTTTATTTTATTAAACTTTGCAATACTACCTATTAATCCTAAAAACTTGAATTTTATATTAAGTTTGCTAAGCTCTAATAAAATTGGAAGATCACTCCCGTGTCCTTTTGTCATAATAACAATGTAGTCATTACTACTAATATGATTAAAGTTACTTATATTGTCAGTGAATACAACATTTTCTTTTTTTTCAATTTTCTCTAACCACTCAGTTCTTGAGTCATAAACATTCAAAGAACACTGTAAAGATGAAAGTGTTTTAATTAAGGCTTGAGATACATGTCCCGCTCCGAATATTTTAATCGGCCATTTTGTAAAATAATGAGGTTCATAAAAAACTATTACTTCACCACCACAAGACATTCCAATATCTTTTTGTAAGTTAATTTTTTCGAGAAAGCATTTTGTAGGTTCATTTAACTTATTTAGACTAGTTTTTATGACGTGATTTTCAAGTTTTCCACCACCAATCGTTCCCGAATATAGGCCTTCTTTTGTAATAAAAATCTTAGCCCCAAGTTCTTGAGGAGCACTTCCTTTAATTTCAGCAAGAGTGACTTCAATATAGTCGACTTTATTATAGTTGAGATGATCTTTAGTGTTCATTAAAATGTTCAGGATAAATATGTTTAAGTATTTCTTCAGATGTTGCCGGAATTTTAAGAGTAGAACTGTCACAATCTAAATTATATAAAGCATTTTTAATAGCACAAAAAACGGACAAGCCTAAAAGAAATGGTGGCTCTCCAACAGCTTTACTTTTTCGTACATTCATAATATTTAAATCATTTTCTAAAAAGTCTATTGTAAATTCTCGTGGAGTATCGCCTATGCTTGGTATTTTATAAGTAGTAGGAGAGTGAGTTGATAGCTTTCCTTTTGGACTGTAAACAAGTTCTTCGCTTGTTACCCAACCGAGAGATTGAATAAACCCTCCTGCAACTTGTCCATAGTCAATACCATCAATCATAGGACGGCCTAAATCCATGACTATATTTGTTTTAAGAACTTTAAGTTCCCCAGTGAGTTTATCAATAGAAACTTCACTAAAAGCCGCTCCATTTGTGTAGTATAAAAATGGATTTCCTTTTCCGGTTTTTGGATCAAAGTGAATAGAAGGAGTTTTAAAAAAAGCATAATCCCCTAAACTTACTCGATTAAAATAAGCAATTGAGACAAGATCATTAAAAGATATTTTTTTGGTTTTACTCTTTTTGTTTAAATAGATATTTCCGCTATCAAAGTAAATTTCTTCTAATAATTTGCTATTTGTTTTACTTGGTTTAAATTCACTAAAAGATTTTTCAAAGTCTTTTGATTTTTGAAAATAAAAAAGAGCAAGTTTTCTAAGTCGTTCTTTTATTTTTAGTGAAGCAAGTTCAGCGGCTTTTGAATTTATATCACTTCCACTTGAGGCTGCTGTCGCTGAAGTATTATGATTTTTTTCAGTGGAAGTAGGCATGATTTTAACTTTTTCGGGAGTTAAACCAAAACACTCACAAACAACAAGTTGAATTTTGGTATTTACCCCTTGTCCCATTTCTGTAGCACCAGTCGATACTTGAATTGTTCCATCAGAATGAATGTTAACTAAAGCATTTCCTTGATTTAAAAATTTTGAGGTAAAAGAAATTCCAAACTTACAAGGAGTCAAAGCGTACCCTCTGATATCACTTTTTTCTCCTTTTAAAGATTTTTTATTATAAGTATTTATTTCTTTTGTTATCTTTTCATAATTAATATTTTTTTGAAGTTTACTAATTACTTCTGGTAGTAATTTTTTTTTTATAACTTGTCCGTAATGAGTCGTGTTTCTTGATTTTTTCCCATAACAATTTAGCTTTCTAACTTTTAGAGCATCAATATTTAATTTCTGAGAAATTTCTTCAATAATATGCTCAATTATAGCTGCTCCTTGAGGGCCACCAAAACCACGAAAGGCTGTGTTTGCTGCATAGTTTGTTTTACACATATAACCATTTATTTCAGCATTTTCTAAAAAGTAAGCATTATCAATATGAAACATTGCTCTTTGTAATATGGCCGGTGTTAAATCTAAGTATGATCCACCATCGGCATATAAATTTGCTTTTAAAAAATCAATTTTTCCTTTGTCGTCAAAACCTACTTCATAATCAGTTTTAAAAGGATGTCGTTTTCCTGTTATCTCCATGTCTTGATCTTTATCTAACACAAGTCTAGATACTCGCTTTGTTTTAAAAGCGATAAGAGCAGCTAGAGCTGCGATATGAGAAGCTTGAGATTCTTTTCCACCGAAGCCTCCCCCCATTCTTTTAACAGTTGAAACTACTTTATTAAAATTAATGCCCAAAGCTTTAGCTACAACATGTTGAACTTCAGTTGGGTGTTGAGAAGAACTATGAATAATAATTTCACCATTTTCTTCGGGGTAGGCGATAGCTGCATGAGACTCTAAATAGAAGTGTTCTTGGCCTCCATTTCTAAATGATGATTTTATAATATTTTTTGAATTCTTTTTTGAGGCTTTGATATCACCTGATCGAAGAGTTGTTTTTTTATCAAAAAAGTCTTTTCGTTTTATTGACTGCTCAATAGTAAGAACTGGTGTTAATTCTTTAATTTTTATTTTTATAGATTTTTTTACTTTTGTAATTATTTCCTTATTCGTTGTTGCAAAAATAAGTATAGGCTCGCCTACATAGTTAACGTAAGTGTCAGCCAAAAGAGGTTGGTCTTGATTGATTGCTCCCCAGAGGTTTTTTTTTATATCTTTTGCTGTGATAACGGACTCAACACCATCTATTTTTAAAGCGTCCTTAAAATCAATTGTCTTAATTTCTCCATAAGCTATTTCAGAAGTAACAATGGTTACAATTAATTCATTTTTAACACTTTCAATATCATCGATAAATTTCGTTTCACCAGTAACGTGAGAGGTACTACTATCGTGAAGAAATTTACTTTTTGATTTAAAATAATACTTAGGCTTTTTCATGCATATCCATATCTTGATAAAATTTTAGAAATAAATTTTTGGCTATTAGCTGTCGATATTTACTACTTCCTCGCATATCACTCATTGGAGTTATATAATCATTAATTCTTTCACTAAATTCTTTAAATAGATCTTTTGATATTTCTTTGTTTTGCAGTAATTTTTCAAGTTGGTTTAACCTTTGGGTAGTAGGGCCAACTCCTCCGTAACATATTTTAATATCTTCAATTATGTTTAATTTGGATTTTTTTAATAAAAAAGCGGCGTTGACTGCTGAGATATCAAGATCTTTTCTTTTTGAAATTTTATAAGTTTTTAAAAATTGATCTTTTTTGGGAAGCTCAATTGTAATGCTCTCTATTAATTCGTCTTCTTTTAATGATAACTTCTTATATCCCAAATAGAGTTTTTCCAGTAAAATTTCTTTATGACTAGATCTATTTTTTGAAACAATTTTTAGTTTTGTATTAAGTACCATTAAAAAGGGGGTAGTATCAGCAACAGGAGAAGCATTCACCAAATTTCCAACAATTGTCGCCTGGTTTTTTATTTGTTTAGAAGCAAATATATTTAAAAAGTCATTTAACTCTGGAACAATATTTTTAATAAATTCTTGAAAGTCATTTATTGAAACCTTGCTACCGATTGTTAAGATGTCTTTATTTTTGTTTAGAGAAATTTTATAAAGATCATCTATTAAGTTTAAAGAGAGCGTTTGTTTTATTTGCCTATCAATTTTATTTATCTGAACCCCAAGATCAGTTGCTCCTGAGACGATTGTAATATTTTTATTTTTAAAAGAAGCAGCGTCTTCAATCTTAGTTGGACTATAAAACTCTCTTTTGTTTTTCTCATCAGCAATATAGACTTCTTGTTTTTTTAATTTCAATAAATTCTTTACAATACCTTCTTGTGTAATAACACTGCTTAAAGTTATTTTTGAGTAAACAGACATGGCCGCATCAATAATCTGAGCGTAACCTGTACAGCGACATAGATTTCCTGCTAAAGCAGTTTTTACTTTTTCTTCAGTTACATCTTTTTCATTTAAAAATAAAGAAGTGAGAGACATAACAAAGCCTGGAGTACAAAAACCACATTGAGAACTATTGTTTTTAACCATCTCCTCTTGAATTTGATTTTTAATTCCTTCAACTGTGACAATATGACAACAATCTAAGAGGTACATATATGTAATACATGAATTAATAGCTTCAAACTTTAAGTTTGGTTTTTTACTTTTTGTAGAATAATCAATTTTTGGGAAAGCTTTTAAGACAGTACAAGCGCCACAATCACCTTCTTCGCAAACGATTTTAGTTCCCTTTAAGCTAAGGTCATTTCTTAGATAATTACTAAGGGACTTATAAATATCACTTCCGGTAATTTGATGTTCTTTTCCATTAATATAAACAGTTATATAATTTCGCATTTAAATATATTAATTTGACTGGAATGTATTGTCAGTTAAAAGCTTTTAGTTTTTTACTAATTAATTTTTCTGTTTTACACATTTTCCAGTAAGGCTCATTTCTAAGAGGATCAGAAATTTCGCTTTGAGTTGTTAAAGTCAAAACTTCTATATAAGTAGCACGACATTCAGATGCTCTAAAAGCGAGATGAGCTACTTCGTGAATAATAAACTGGGCCACCTTTTCTTTAGTTTGAATTAGGGCCATTGGACAAATCCAAATATCATTTTTAAATTTTGGGATATTGACTGTGTAAGCTATGGTATTTTCAGAGCAGTTACTATAAAAATTTCCTTTAACATTATAATGAAAATTAAGTCTATTAACGGTTTTTATCATTTTTTTTAAATTTCTTTCAGATGCTATTCTATTTCGGTATGTAAATTTATCTTTGTAATTGGAAATAATACTACCCGCAAGTTTTTGAGAATCTTTGAGTAACATATAGGCCTCATTTTTAGGGATTTTTTGAACTGTTGAGATAAGTTCTTCTTTATTTAAAGGAATATTTAACTTTCCTGAGAACTTTTCTAAAGAGTACTGAGCCACACAGGTTTGGCTAAATACTATATTTGAAATAAGTGCAATTAAAAGCAACTTGAAGCTATATAGTTTTATATTTGTCATAACTTAGGGATTTTAACAAAAAGTGAATATATTGATAGATAAATAACGCTATGTGTAATATTTATATGTCAAATCTACTCTTATCTAACTAAACACTAGTATATTTTTGGCAATGCATTATTATCGCGTTATGAAAAATACAATTGTTATAATATTTTTGACATTATTAATGGTTTATCGAGTTGATGCTGCTGAAGTTGATAGCTTTTCGGCGAGATACAATCCAATGAAAGATTCGTTAAGACAAATTGATAATGAATTTAATAAAACCATTTCAATAGTAATTAACGATATAAATAGCAATTCAAAATATCAGAAGAATGTTTGTGATCAAAAATTTTTATATAAGAAGCTTCGTAAATACTTTTCAAATAAGTATTTTGGAAAATTCACAAAGTGGGTCACTGTTTCAAAAGATCTTGATCGAAATAAAGTTCCTCTTCAAAAATCTATTTATAAAAACTTTACAGCAAAAGAAGCGATCATTTTAGGATTAACATCCAAACTTAGCGACCCTGGAGCAGCTCTAATGACTGTTGGTGGTTTTAAAATAGGGGATGATAAATTTGAACATTTCTTTGGTTCTGGTTTTAAATATTTTAAAGCTTACTACTTAAGTGGAAAACCTGTTGATGCCGCTCTTAATATTGGAAAAAAAGCAGAATTTGGAATTTTGGGAGCAAAAACTACTGGTGTTATTGCCTACGCCGATATGGTCGCGAATTTTAATGGAATGAGATTTTGGAATCACGTATTAAATAAATACACAGATGTCTTAGATAATAATTCACCAGGGCCATATATTACATGTGATCAAGAAAATAACAAATGGGTAAAAGGCAAACGAGCAACTTTTAAAACATATCTGGATTATGGTTTTGATGAGGGAATTAACTGTTCTCAGTTTAGAGTTCAATCAATTGTTGATAAGGTAAAATCTCATATTTTTGATTTAGAAACAAAAGATAGAAATGTGACACATAATTATGTATGTCCTATACGCCCAGAAGTTATTCCAGATTTGTTAAATAAATATGGGAAATTTTCAAATACTTTAATTAACTTAAAGGGACATTCTGTTCCAAATTAATTATTTTTTATAAGATTCCTATTGGTCAACTACTGTATAATCAAGTAAACGTTCTTTTCCTTTTACAACGTTATATCTTCTAGAGATCATCTCAAAAATTTGATCTGATTTTCCACCAACAGCTGAAGCTGGAGTTCTATATTTGTATACTCTTGAACTTTTCTTGCCTTTTTTGCCAAACATGCTTTTAAATGGGTTTCCATTTTTTGACCTTCTAGACCTTCTTGATTTTGAGCTTGCGTAACTTGCTCCGCTTGAACCACCTGAGCCATATGTATAATTTTTTCCTTTATAGTGACCACGTGATCTAGCTCCACCTGAGCCGCCGCCTTTACCTTTTGCTGGCGCTGTCGCTCCTGCTCCACCACCTGAACCACCACCATTTCCACCGCCAAGACTACCTTTTCCAAGACTTCCAGGTCCAGGAGCATTTATTCCACCTCCCGCACTGTTTGGCGTAGTTACTCCCGCAAAATTTGTTCCAGCACCAGGATTTATTCCTGAGCTTGTTGAAGTATTATTGTTTCCTGTCGTTCCAGTAGGACTTGTTCCATAAGCAGTACCTGTAGCAGTAGTTGAGCTTCCAAAATTTGGGCCTAGACCATTTTGTCCCCAACCTGGATTATATGCCTGAACTTTCGCACAGCCTGGCAAAGAAGGATCAGCCTGACATTTTTGTATAAAGGCATCAACTTTTCCGTTGTAGTCTTGTGGTGTAAAAGCATTAATTTTATTAGCGACGTCATTTATTTGGTTAGCTTGTTTATTTAGTAAGTTTCTTGCAATTATATTTTGAGCAGTTTCAACACCCGCTTGAAGAAGAATCATTTTCATTTTCATTTTTTCTGATTCATTCATTAATAGTTTTGTGTTGTCATCTTGTGCTAAAAAATCACAAGCATTGTCAGCATCTAGAAAGCCATCACTTGAATCTATAAAGTTTTTATAATTATCAATACAATTAGTTTTAATAGATTCAGTATCAGGCATCTTACTATACATCACTGAGAGTGTTGCAAGCTGTGCTCCTGACAAATCTGCTCTTGTTCCCGCAACATTCGCTTGCGCTTTCTTAGAGTTTTTCATACATTTTAAAGCACCCGTTCCAGCGGCGACTTCTTCTTTTGTAATTGTTTGTCCACAGTTTTGATCATCGAGAGCTAGCTTTGTTCCTTGAACTCCACTTGTGATTTGTTTTCCAATTGAAAATCCATCATAAGTTTGAGCAAAAAGAGAACATTGACTATAATCTCTTGTTATTACACCTTTAAACTTACAATCAATATGAGTTTGTTTTGTAGCTTGTTGCATAGCCATGGCCATTTGTTGTTGAGCTGGATCACCACCTTGAACATTTAATAAATTACTATTTGAAACTGGAGTCATCGAGGAAATATCACCGGACTTGGTAGCTTTTTCTAATTGATCTCCTGAGGTTGTGTCTTTATGAGAAACATAAGAAAACATTGCGCCACAATAGGAAATAGCTTTTGAATAATTTTCAATATAGTTTGATCCAGTAGATTGATCAACACAAGAAGCTAGTGCTTTTGTTGGATCAGCTTCTGGAGTCATTTGTATTTTAGATTTATCAGTAGTAGCAGGAAACAAGCTTAAGAAATTAGCTTTTAAATCAAACCATTTTTTATATTCAAAATTATCACTATTGGCAATTTCTTTAGCAGTTATCTTTTTTCCATTGTCTATTTTTAGTATTGCTAAACAATGCTCCATAAAAGCAAAACCTGAATTACTAACATCTGGCTCGTCGCCATTTATTATTTTTGCTACAAATGGCTTAATAGATTGAAATTTCTTGGATATACATTTGTCATGAGTTTCAGAAAGCACCATTTCATTTGAAGAGCCTGTTTGACAATTTGGCTTTATATTTATCGCTGCTTCGGTGAATTGCTGATTACATTCATTTTGACAAGTTGAGTACAATTTAGTTTCTTTACTTCCATCTTTTGCTTCTAAGCATCCTATAAAATCATCATGAATTTTTTGGGCTTTAGCGTGATCTCCCGCTGAAGGATTATTTTCAGTTGTGGTTGTAATATCGGTATTCGCTTTTACTGATTGATCAAATCTGATTGTTGCTGCTTTCATTTCATCACAACTTCCGTAGTTTGTACGTGCACATGCTTTTTTATGTGCACAATTTAATTTTTCTCGATTATTTTTTATGTATTTTTTTGCTACAGGTGAATTTTTACAAGAATCTTGTTTTAAGCATTTTTTCCAGCATTGTTGTGTTGCTAGCTTCTGGTTTGTAATAATCGGCTTGTTTTCTTTTGTTATTAGATTTGGAAATAGTTGAGAGTCACATTTCTTCATTACAGGACAGCGATTTTTCTCTTTCCTTAAATAAAACATCCCTGCACAAAAGATTGAATCTTCACATTCATTTTCACTACAACTTCCTGATGGAGTAATAATATTTAGAATGCTATATAAGTTATATTGGTTTGATTTTGGTTGATAAGAAACATTTCCATCTTGTTCCACCTCAATCATTAAGTTTACAAATGCTTCTCTTAACTCTAATGCAGGATCACCTTGAAATTCTTCTTGATCATCCTGTTGGTATTGTTCTGAAGCATTTACTGGCAGGGAAAATTTTGTAAGAATCGAAAGAATTAAAACCATCGCCATAAAAGCAAAAATGATTTTCGTCATTTTTTCAGATTGAGAATTTCCTCCATCCTTTTCAAGATCGTAGACTTTACTAATTGCTCTTGGTTTCGTTTTTAAATTTTTCATATACATCCTATTATAATATATCATTATGAATATCGGACTGTTTTGATCTTTTATTGAGTATTTATTTATTTAAATGAATAACTGCTTAATATTACGAACTAAATTAAAGTTTAAGAATAATCTTGTCTGCCATTTTATCTTGGCGATTTACGAAATTACACTTTTAGTGGCAATATAGATTTACATAACAAATTATCATCAAAATAACATAGGACTTACTTTGAAAGAATTTTCTCATCATATTATTATAAAAAAAGAACATTTAGATGTCTTTGGCCATGTTAATAACGCTGAATATTTACGCCTCTATGAAGAAGCTAGATGGAAGTTAATTCACCAGGAAGGCTTGGATGAAAAAACTGTTGTCGCTGAACAAATCGGCCCTGTTATTTTAAATATAAATGTATCTTTTAAAAAAGAAATTTTACTAGATGAAAAAATAGAAATTAAATTAACTGATACTTTTATAAAGAATAGATATTTATATGTCATCAAACAAGCAATGATTAAAGACAATGGAGATATTGCCTCTGAAATTGAACTACTACTTGGTTTAATGGATCTTAAAAAACGAAAATTAATTGAACCCGATTCCCGTTGGCTAGGTGCTCTTGGTTTATAAAACTCATTTTTAAAATCCTTAACTCAATAATTTAGAAATACTAATCTTTATCTTATAAATTTTAAGTACTTAAAGTCTTATATTCTTTTTCTATATTGCAACTCTATTCAAATCTTTAAAACAATTTAGTTTTATGTTAAAATAAAGGAGAAAAACAATGGGTACTAATGCTATGGCTTTCACAAATGAACAATTAAATGAAATAGGTGAGTATGTTAAAGAAAGACTACCCCTTTGGTCTCAACAATTATCTATTGTTTCCAATGATCCAATCGTTCAACAAAAAAATTCATTATTTGAGTCTGAATTAATTCATCAAAGAGATTTAATGAAAGAAGGTTTTAATTTAATGCGAGAAAACTTCAAACTAATGGAAAAAGGTTTTGAGCAAGTGGATAAACGTTTTGATCAAGTAGATAAACGTATTGACCAAGTAGATAAACGTATTGACCAAGTAGATAAACGTATTGATCAAGTAGATAAACGTATAGATCAAGTAGATAAGCGCTTTGAAAGAGTCTATTCATTTATGAAATGGCAAACAGGCTTAGGTTTTATCGTTATGGCTGGAATATATATAAAACTTTTTATTGGCTAGTACTCTATCTATTAACTATACATTTAACCTTGGTAAAAAATATTGATGATACAAAAGTTTAGAATTTTTCTTGGCAATATCAAGTAATAATATATCTTTAAGTAAATCACTATTTAGAAAATCTAGAAATATCTCATAAGTAAAATCTGAGATAATCTCTTTCGAAATATTATTTGATATATGCCAAGGTTCCGGTTTTATTCCACCCAAGTCTTTTTGATAGGGGTGATAAAAGTTTTTAAGATTACTTTTCGTATATTGAAATAAATTTTTAAATGGCCCCGTTAAATATTCACTATCAATCATTTGACACTGATATCTTGGATTTTCTTGTAAATAGATGCCGTCAGCTATATCGAGCTCTGTACCAAAATGATGTCTTGATAGAGTTGGAAAAGCTGACCAATTTAAAATTTTAAAAAAGAGTTCTTCATTAGTAAGGTTTCTTATATCTATTTTTTTAGAACGCTCGTCAAGTACGTCTCTTTGCCCTAAAACTTTTTGATTCCATATACTTTGTTGAGAATTAAAAGACCTATAGGCTGAGAGTATATGTAATTCTAAATTATTTTGTCTGAGATCTTCTTCTAAATAAAGTACGTCACTTAGAATTGAATTAAATACTTTATGATTTTGAAAGTCTGTCAGGTAGGCATTATCTTCATTAAATATTAGGTCAATAAGTTCTTTTTTATTTAACATTTTGTATTATTCATCTTGAAACAAAGCTTTTAATCCAGACTTAATGTATCGACTAGAAATTATTTTAAAGATACTGACGTCACTTCGTTGATTGATATCATTATTTTTATAATCATATTTTTTATCTTTTCCAAAATCTAAAATATTAGATGATTTTGATTTACTAGAACCACCAAAATTATAAGAAAACTTTTTCTTTTTAGAGCGTCCACGTCCTTTGCTTTTTGAATTTTTATATAAGAAGTCTCCATTTTTTTTCTCGATTTTTTTTATAGCATTGTTAATTTCAGGACTAGATAGGTCACCGCTACCACTGCTTAAAGCAGACCCTGCTTGTGAGGCATAACCTCTAACAGCATTACTAGATAATAATTTTTTACTTTCTTTTTTTAAGTCAATGGGAGGTTGATTATTAGAAGCCAGTTTACTATTTAACAACTTCATTAATTTTGCCGCAGCTTTTTTAGTTTTAAGAGCCGCTTGGCCTGTACCTGAACCGATTGCACTTGCTCCTTGTCCGTTTCCTATTTTCTCAAGTGAACTTGCTGTCAGTCCTGGTGAGAATGCTGATACACCTGCAAAGTTTCCAAAGCCTAGTGAATTTGGTCTGACTTTTAAACAGGCATTTTTACCAGAAGCTTTATCTTTAAATTTTTTACATTGGCATGAGCTATCATATTTCTGTGTTATTGTTATACAGCCACTTTCTACCGTTCCGGCTTTTGAGTAATCACTGTTGGCAAATAATCCTAAATCTAGACTATCCCAAAAATTTTTACATTTATCAGATAACGAACGATTATCATTCTTACTTCCATCAGCATTCATACAATAACATTTAAGTTTTGTTTGATCTTCTCTACCACCAGGGCATGAATTTTCCATAGCTCCTGAAAACCCTGCAATGATTTCGTCAATTTTAGCTATATTTAAAGTAGCTTTATCACTTTCTTTAGATGCGGCTTGTTTTAAACTGAATGTATAACCCATGGCAAGACCAGAAGCTATGACGAGAGATTTTGAACTATCTAGGCTTGTGAAACTGCCTTGACAAGCACCATTGGCATCACCCCAACCGGGAACAGATTCGTAGACTGCAAATCCAAAAGCTAAGCCATAACCAAGAGATAGAGCTGTGTAGTATTTTACTTTTTCGTCAGCTATATCTTTAATAATTTGCTGTTCTTGTTTAAGATATTCAAAAGCTTTTACTTGCTTTTGATAATTTTCAGGTATTTTTTCATATTCTTTACTTAGATCGCCAAATTTTTTCTTGCTGCTACTTTGAGTCATATAATGTGTTACAACAAACCCCAAAGAGGTGGCGCTAAATATTGTTTTAGATGTACAACTTGGAGCAGACTTTTCTGATAAAGCTCCAAAATGTAATAGGGCACTATAAGCACCAAGAAGACTTGAGCCTATATAGGAATCACCATCTTTATTCTGCTCACCTTCACTTACTCCTGTTAAGTCATGTCCATTTTTTTTCACACAGGCATTTATCGCAGCTTCATCAGTTAGATTTTCACATTTTTTAAATGCATCTTTGGAAGCACTTGCTTTCTTACTGTAAATACACATAACACGTGTACTATCCCAACTATAACCTGCTTTTTTTGCGCAGTCGTCTTGGCGTTCTTGCGTAGTTTTCTCAGCAGCATACAAGCCAAATGAAAGAAAGCTAAAAGAGAATATAAAAAGTATTAATAATTTTTTCACTAATCTTATAATATGTTAATAACTCTTAAATATTAACTAAAAAATGCTAATATACTGATATATGAGTAAAAATATCCTTAATTTACAGTATTCAGGTGCCAATAGTTTGTTGCAATTTATAAATCTTGCTCTAAAAGACAAAATTATTGAAAAAAAAGACCTAAATTCTCTACTCGAAATAGGTCCAGGAGATTTTCCCGTACTTTCAAAGTTTAAAGAAACTTTTAATCTAAAACATAACTGTAGCTTTATAGACAAAAGAAAACTTAAAAATAAAGATTTTGATTTTATTTGTAATGACTTTTTAACTTATAAATTTTCAAAAATATTTGATCTAATTCTAGATGGCCATGTATTACATACTCTTAAAGATAAAGAGGAGTACACTACTTACTTAAAAAGAGTTTACAATTTATTAAACAAAAATGGATATTTCATTTTAGAAACGATGGTTTTACACGAGAATATGTCATTTGATGATCATGAGTTATATTTTGATTATGATAAAGGACTTCTATTTAAAAACTCTAAACAAATCAGAGTGATTTTCTCGGTCAATGAGATCGAATCTTTATTAAATCAAATAGGCTTTAAAATAATTTACTTATATTTACCAAAAGGTTTTAAAATGATTCCTTTCGATGGAAGAGATAATGCTTTGCCAAGAGATCCTGACCTTTTAAGAGTTATTTGCCAAAAAGTAATTTAGAAACGTAAACTATTACAATGCTAAAACAAATATTCTATTACTTATCAATGCCACTTTTTGAAATTTCAGGAAACAAGATTTCTCTCATATCGTTAATTTTAGCTGTTGTTGTTTTTACTTTATCAGTAAAACTCTCTGGCATCGCAAAAAAAATCATCCGAAATGTTTTATCAGACAAAGATGTCGATCACGGTGTAAAAGGCTCTCTTGAACGAATTACAGGTTATATTGTTTTGGTTGTTGGAACACTTATTACCCTTGATACAGTAGGAGTAAATTTAAATTCTTTAGCGGCTATTGGTGCTGTTTTAATGGTTGGAATTGGTTTTGGCCTTCAAAATATTACTCAAAATTTTATCTCAGGTTTAATATTGCTTTTAGAAAGACCTATTAGGGTAGGAGACCTTGTAATTGTTGATGGAGTTTCTGGAAAAGTTGTAGATATAAAAGCAAGATCAACGATTGTTCAAACAAGAGATGACGTAAGTATTATTATTCCTAATTCAAAATTTATTGCTGAGAAAGTTGTTAATGATTCTTATACTGGAGACAAAAGGCGCTATAGCGTTGAAATAGGAGTCAGTTATAAAAGCGATTTAGAAAAAGTTAAAAAATTATTAACTGAGATTGCATTAAAAAATGATTATGTTCTAAATGATCCTGAGCCAGATGTTTTATTAAGTAACTTTGGAGATTCATCAATTGATTTTAAACTTTTAATCTGGACCACTGATGTCTGGAGATATGAGAAAACCCTATCAGAGATAAGGTTTTCCATTAATAAAATGTTTAAAGAAAATAATGTTGAAATTCCTTTTCCTCAAAGAGATATTCATCTCATTCAAGAATAATTTTCTTTATTTTTCTCCCATTGGAGATCGATCATAAATTTTTAGCTTTAATTTTGCTTGTTGATGTTTACTAAGTGTTACATAAGCAAATTGTATTTCCTCTGGGTAAATAATTGCATGATTTTTAGTTTCAACTTGGTTTAATTCAAAAATTTCTTTAATTGTTGATTTTGAAGCTTTACCTATTAATGATTTTGAAGAAATAGTTTTTCCTTCAAAAGTTTCAAAAGCACTAGCTGCGACACTTACTTTTTTAATGATATCGATAGGAAGTTTAAAGATCCCAGCATTAGCATTACCTGCAATAAATGTTATTAAAGTCATTATTAAGATTAAAAGTGCATTTTTCATTTTTCCTCCAAATTATTAAGCAATCTTTGCTTACACTTTGATATCTTCCTGAAATTAACACTTAAAAAAATCCTTTTTCTAAGTTTCTTATTGGATATATATACAATTTGGATGCCAAAAATTAGATCTATTTAAAGCAGATAATGAGGTCACTTTGTGAAATTGAGGTCAATTTGGCACTAAAAACTATAATTTACAGTGTCAAGTTATCGAAATACAGATATCGCGGCCACTTAGTAGCTCGTTTGCTTTTTTTCTAGTTAATTGCTTCAAATGCAGCTTTAGAAAGTGTTTTACAGAGCTCGTTTGATCAAAGGCATCTTCTAAGGAAAAGTTTAACTTAAATAATTCACAAAATTCTTTCCAAAATTTTTCTTCAATACAAGCCAAAGAAATAAAACCATCTTGAAGCTCGTAAATTTGGTAACAGGGAAACTTTCCTTGATGAAGTGTTTTTTCTTCATTCTTTAAAAAAGGTGATAAGAGTTTCTTAAGTTCATCGACAAGATAAATAGTTTTAATATTTTTTGTATGATCATTTAAAGAATTTAAAGATAAAATATTTTGAACAATTATCTGTGAAAACATTATTCCAGCAAAAGGAAGGAAGGGAAGAGTAGTATTTTTTATAAAACCAAGTTCGCTCCATACATTTAAGTCGTGCAGAGGTGTTGAACTTTTGTTTCCTTTTATTACAAGCCACTTTTGACCAAAATTATCTTTTGGTTGTTTTTGTGAGATTATAAATTCAGGTTTGTATTTTTCTATTTGTTCTTTTAAAAAATCTTTAGACATGTCAGTATTAATAATTTCTTTGTTTTTATTAAGATCATCGTACCAATGAGCAAAAGATTTTATTTTTGACTGTTTAAACGCATCTTTACAGATGTTTTCAAACTTGATGATCTTGAAACCCAATTGTTCCAAAGTCTTTGTGGATAATGGCCCTGGTAATCTAGAAGTTAAGTCGAATATAATTTTATTTTTCATTTGGAATTAACTTACTTTTAAATTCTTCAATACCATTACCTTCAATTTCACATGACTCCATCGAGCATATTTGAAATTTTTGATTATCTTCCTTGTGATAAGTAATTGTAAAACGATGTAAAAAATAAGGCATAATATTTAAAAATTCTTCATTCTCTATCCAGTTCGTCGGTATCTCCAATGTTCGAAAAGAGTTGTCAGGATAAGTTAATGCTCTAAGTGCTTCGCCTGAGTTCATTGGGTTTTTTAAAATATCGTGAATAGATTTTTCTTTTAATGAATTATAAAGATCACTAAATTGATTACTTTTAAATAAAACTTGATAACGACGAAGAAGTTGTAAATAAGTTGAAAGAGGTGATTTATAAGAATAGTCAAAACATTCAGCTTTAACTTTCGGATAGTCAATATTACTACTTCCTGAATTTGTTTGAAAAACTGTATGATCCTTTGAAATAAACGTTTCTTTTATAAAATCAGTGCTGTCTTTAAAATTTTTTAAAAAAATATCATTGCCCGTTATTTCATGTAACCTTAATTGGGACTCTGAAAAAAAGACATAATCTTCAAAATACAAAATGTCATTTGAGGTTGTATTTGTGTGTTTAATTATAGATCCAGTAGATTTTTCAGGATCAGCAGAAACAAAGTTTAAAAAGGCTCCTTCAACTAAAAAGTTAAATAAATTTGTCGCCTTTTGTTTTATCTGTATGATTGGACAAAATTGCATTACATCTATTATGGAATTTAAAAGGAGGAAGTTCCAACTAGAAACACCTTTTGAGTCAGTTGCTGGAGGGATTCTTTCTCTTCTTTGAATTAAAAGTTCTTCTCTTATTTTTCTTATTAATTCCCAATTTGATTCTGTTTGATATTCTTCCACGAAGCTTGGATTTAGAGAAATGACATTCATTCCATTTATTTGACCACTCTTTGTAATTTGAAACCATTCAATTAATTTTTCTCTATTTGAGTCAATTTTTAATTCGGGATATTTTGTATCAACATTATTTAAAGTATCTTCAAATTCAATATCAGAAAAAGTAAAATATAATCCCTCTACATTTTCTGATTCGGCATCTTGAGAAGCAAAAAAGAACTTTTCTTCTTCAGTTAACATCTCTTTTTCAAGATAATCTAAAGTATTATAAAGAGAATCAAAAACTAAAGCAGTTGGTTCTATCAAACAAAATTTAGATAATAATTTAAGTAAACCTGACTGGTCATAAAGCATCTTTTCAAAGTGAGGAGTCCGCCATTTCGTATCGGTACTATATCTATGAATACCACCTCTTGCCTGATCAAAAATTCCTCCCATTAACATATTGTTAACTGTGAGTTTTAAATATTTCATTTCTTTTTCTTCAAGCATTCCTTCTAGACTTTGTTCGATCATCCATTCAAAAAATGAAAATTGTGGAAATTTGGGGGCATTACCAAAACCTCCATTTTCATGATCCATAAAATCAGAAGCAGCGTTTAGAATAGACATAGGATGAGGAAAGTGGCCTTCATACTCAACTTCACCTTCAGGCATTAATCCTTTTTCTATTTGCTCGCAAACTTTGTCAGAATTTTCTTTTGCTATTTCTTTTTCATCTTTGAAGACTCGATTTAATTCTGTAACAAGATCCAAAAATCCTGTTTGTTTTTCTCTTCCTTCGGGTGGGTAATAAGTTCCTGCAAAAAAAGGCTTCATATCAGGAAACATAAATACATTAAGAGGCCATCCTCCGTTTCCAACAAAAAGTTGAGCAGATTGTTGATAGTAGTGATCTAAATCGGGATATTCTTCTTTATCAACTTTGATACATACAAAATGCTCATTTAAATAATTAGCAATCTGTTCGTTTGAAAATGACTCTTTAGCCATCACATGACACCAATGACAGGAGCTATACCCAATTGACATTAAAACAGGTTTTCCCGTGCTCTTAGCTTGGTTTAGAACTTCAGGACTGAAACTCTGCCAATTAATTGGATTATCTTGATGTTGTTTTAAATAAAGTGACTTTTGAGTGCTTAGGTTGTTTTTAGATAACATGTTGCATTATTCCTTTAATAAATCTGTAGTTTTACTGTAAAATTTATATTAAGTCTTTTTTTTTTATTTACAATCTTTTTCCTTCTTACTACAAGCCCTTATGTTTAATTTAAAGAATATTTTATTGCGTAGCACTGTTCTCTTCAGTGTGCTTTTTGTTTCATGTAATACAAATAAATTTGAGTATATTTCATTTTATTTTTCTGATTCTATAAAGCTTGACGCCAATCAAAATAGTTATGATCTTAATTTACCTTATTCTTTAAGAGGGGGAACAATAGATCGTTTTAACGATTTAAGTACTTCTGAGATTAATCATATTTTCATAAAACCATTTTTTGGCAAAAAGCTAAAAACTCGTATAACAAAATTTTTACCAATAGTATTAGAAACTGCTTCGAATTATAAAATTGATCCATTTTGGGCTTTTTCTATTGCGATGGTTGAGTCACATTTTCGAGCCTATGCAAAAAGTCATAAGAGCGCCCATGGTTTATACCAACTTAAGGGTACAACTGCTGCTTATTTAAAAAAGTTAACCAAAGATGAAAATCCATTACAAATCTATCAACCAAAAGAAAATGTTAATTTGGGAATTTATTATTTAGCCAGATTAAAGAAAAGATTTAAATCATCAAGATATGCTACTGTTGCTTACAATATGGGGCCAACCTGGACTTCGAGAAGACTATACAATAGAAAAAAAGTCGGAAATAAAAATAAATATTTAGATAAAGTAAAAGACGTTTATTATTTAGTAGTAGCAAGGTATATAAAATTAGAAAAAATTAAAAAGTCATATTATAGAAATGCCTACGTAACAAATAATAAGTTTCTTAGAAAACGTATAACATTTATTGATCGTTTTTTTCTAAGTTTGCTTGTTAAACAACAGGTTCTTGCTTACAATAACTAGCCATACGGGAGTTAATTTGCAAAAAGTTATCGCAATTGATGGGCCTTGTGGAAGCGGCAAATCATCTGTGGCAAAACAAGTTGCTCATTCACTAAAAATTACACATATCGATACTGGAGCTATGTATCGCTCTTTGGGATTATACTTTAGTAATTTAGGATATGATTTATCAAACCTTAATAAAACAAAGTTCAAAGAAGAAATTTTAGATCACTTAAATAAACTAGATTTTGTCTATGAGTCCTCTCCGAGATTAAAAATTCTTATAAATAAAGTAGATCTTACAGAATTAATTAGAACACCAAATGTCTCAAACTTGGCTTCATTGATTTCTCAATATGACTTTATTCGAAATTTTTTAACAGATTTTCAGAGAAACTTGGTTCAAGAAACATCATGTGTGATGGAAGGCAGAGACATAGGTTCTGTTGTCTTTCCAAAAGCTATCTGTAAATTTTATTTAACTGCAAGTGTTGATGAAAGAGCAAAACGGAGAGTATTACAATTAAGCCAAAATGATCAACAGGTTGAATTTGATAATATTTTAAAAGAAGTTCAAGAAAGAGATTTTAAAGATATGAATAGAGACGTCGCACCTTTAATTCAATCCGAAGATGCTATTTTAATTGATTCGACTTCTCTTAGTGAACGAGAAGTTATTGAACAAATGATTACGCACTCGAGAGAAAAATTTTTAAAATTGAGTATTAATTTATGAAAATTATCATAAATAGAACTGATGCCATTGGTGATCTTATTTTAACACTACCGATGGTTCCTTTTATAAAAGAAACTTATCCCGATTCAAAAATTCATTTTATTGTAAGCCCAAGAAACGCACAGTTGATGGACTTCGCTGAGCTCGTGGATGATTATACCGTTTATGATAATTCATTAAATATATTTAAAAGATTAAAAGTCATTTATGAAGCTTTTAAAAAAATTAATCCAGATACTTACATTTATGTCGGAGGAAGTCACGCCGTAAGTTTTATTGCCTGGTTTTTAAGAGTTACAAATAGAGGAGGACTAATTAGTCGTCTTCCTAGTTTTATTTTTTTAAACAAAGGAATTAGACAACCACGAAGACTGGCTGTTATGCATGAAAGTGAGTATAATCTAAACCTTCTTTCCGCATTTAATTTTGAATATGATTATAAAAATAAACAAAAATATTATCCTCGAATTAAAATTCCTGAAAATCTAGAAAATGAAGTATTACAATTTTTGAAACCTAAAATTAATATCGACCAATATATTGTTATTCATCCTGGAATGACTGGCCATACTTTAAACTGGCCAATCAAAAGTTACGCAAGACTTATAAGACTTTTATTTGAAAAATATAATGATAAATTTACTTATATAATTTCATATACTCCAGCAGACCTTCCTGTTATTAATGAAATTAAAGAATATTTTAATAACTCATCTTACAAAAATGTATCAGAATCAATCTTCTATTATGATGGTAGTGTGAAAGGTTTAGGTTATTATATGGCGCTTATTAAAAACGCTAAATATTTTATTGGGCCTTCAACAGGTCCTACTCATTTAGCAAGTTTGTTAAAAGTTCCACTGACAGCCTTATTTTCACCGATTAAAACACAATCTGCTCTTAGATGGGGGCCATATTATCAAAATAATTTTAATTCAGTAATTGTACCAGAAGTTGTTTGTGGTGAAGAGAATAAATGTTCAAAAGAAAAGTGTCCATACTATGAATGTATGGGGAAAATCGAAGTTGATGATGTTATTTTAAAAATAACGACATCAATTGGCACTTAAAATAATTTTAAGAATCTAATTTAGATGCGAGGCTATATGAATATAATTGACGTTAATACCTTTAATCAAATCATTAAACAATTTGATCCAAGTAAAAAGATATTAGTGATAGGTGACGTAGGAGTAGATAAATATACTCAAGGAGAGGTCGTTAGAATTTCACCTGAGGCTCCGGTTCCAGTAGTCGAAGTAACAAAAGAATGGAAGAAACTGGGACTAGCCGCGAACATTTCACATAATTTAACAACGTTAAATGTTGATTCCTTAATCTTAGGAGTTATAGGGGACGACAGTAATGCTTCTGTTTTTGAAACGTTACTTGAGGACAATCAATTAAAGACATGGGGAATTGTTAGAGATAATAGTCGACCAACAATTTTTAAAGAAAGAATTACTACATCGACGCAACAAATATGTCGAATTGATTACGAGAATTCTAGCCCAATTGATAAAACTGTAGAAAAAAATCTAAGTTCAAAATTTTCTGACTTTATCGATGACTATCAGGCTGTGATTATCGAGGATTACTCAAAAGGAACTTTAAGTGATTTATTTATTCAAGAGTTAATAAAAAAGTGTAATGAAAAAAATATCTTAGTTAGTGTCGATCCTGGAAAACAAACAAGTCCGCATGTTTATACTGGCGCTACTTTATTAAAACCAAATCTTGTTGAAGCAAAAAAAATGGTAAAATTTCTAGGACATGCTTATCAAAAAATGTCTCTTGAAGAAATTGGCGATACTTTACAGAAAGAATTAAATATTAAATATCTTGTTATTACTCTTGGAAAAGATGGAATGGCTTTATGGGATGGAAAAAATATTTGTAAAAAAATACCTACTTTAGCTGATGAAGTTTTCGATGTCTCTGGAGCTGGGGATACATCTATCTCACTGCTTACCTTAAGCCTGATATGTAATGCTTCACTTGAAGAAGCAGCTTGGGTAGCCAATTGTGGAGCTGGAGTTGTTGTTGCTAAAAAAGGTACAGCCACTGTCAACAAAGACGAATTATTACGATTTTATAAAAGGTTAACAAATAATTTATGAGTAAATTATTTACACCACCTATGTCTTTGCCAGTAGGAAGCTTTCTATTTAGAAATGACTTAATCTCTAAAAAAGAATTAATTCAATATTGGGAAAGTAAATTTAAAAATTCATTTGTTCAATTTTTTGAATTTTGTCCAATGAAAGAATATTACTCTACTGAAATGGGGGATATTTCAAAATTAAGCCGTTTTTTTATTTATTCAAAAGAACTCGTTGCGCGAGATGAATTGGTTCAATTAAAGATATGGGCTGATAATTTAGAACAAAATAATCTTCAAAATGAAAGTGGACGTATTTTTAACTTTGATATTGGTATTTTAAGTCCGGAAAACTTTATATTAGCTACAGGTAAGCCATATTCTCACAGAATATATTTAAGTGACGGAGTTTACGGAGAGCTCACATATATTTTCGAGAAGAAGACTTATAAATGTTTAGATTGGACTTATCCTGATTATGCACAGGTTGAAATAATCGAATATTTCAATAAATTAAGAGTAAATTCTCAAAAATTTAGTGATATATCTTGATCTTTTAGGTATTTAGACCTAATTTTTCTTATCAAATATATTTGGGGTTTCTATGGAAAACAAGCTAGCAGCACTATTTTCAAATTTTGAAGATAAAATCAAAACAATATCAAATTCTAATGACTTACAAACATTAAAGTCTGAGTATCTCGGAAAGAAAGGTCATATTTCAGAAATCTTAAAGTCGATGAAAGATCAAACTGTTGAAGTTAAGAAAAAAATTGGACCAATGGCCAATGAGATGAAGTCTGATATTCTAAATGGCTGTGATAAATGGCTTCAAAATTTTGAAATGAAAAAAATTGAAGAAGATCTAAAATCTGAATATATTGATCTTCATTTAACAGATAAAAACTCATACGGAAAACAAAAGCATGGCTCTATTCATCCTCGAAATATAATTCAAAAAGAAATTGAAGATGTTTTCTTATCTATGGGCTTTGAAATTCTAGATGGGCCACATATTGAAGATGAATTTCACAATTTTGAAGCTTTAAATATTCCTGGTGACCATCCCGCCAGAGACATGCAAGATACTTTTTGGTTTCACGATCCAAATAATGAGGATGTAGCAGCCGACTCTAAAAAACATTTACTAAGAACACATACTTCAACTATTCAAATAAGAGGAATGCTGGAAAGAAAACCACCATTTAGATTTATAGCTCCTGGTAAAGTTTTCAGATGTGAACGTACAGATGCTTCTCATGAAATGGTTTTTCATCAACTTGAAGGAATGATGGTAGGAAAAGATATTTCTGTTTCTAATTTGATTTACTTCATGAAAACATTATTAAAGGAAATTTTTAAAAAGGAAGTCGAAGTAAGATTAAGACCTGGATTCTTTCCTTTTGTTGAGCCTGGTTTTGAACTCGATATTAGTTGTCTGATTTGTAACGGAAAAGGTTGTAGCGTTTGCAAACAATCTGGATGGGTAGAGTTACTTCCTTGTGGAATGGTTCATCCGAATGTTTTAAAACACGGTGGAATTGATCCAAATGAATATAATGGTTTTGCTTTTGGCCTTGGGCTAGATCGACTTGTAATGATGAGATACGCTATTGATGATATCAGATATTTAAACAGTGGTGATCTCCGGTTTTCAGAACAGTTTAGTTCATTTTAATTTTTAATTTCAAAATAGAAGGATATAAAAATGTTAGTTTCAATTGATTGGGTAAAAGATTTCGTTAAATTACCAGAAGATATAGATAGTCATAAATTGATGACTAAATTTACAATGACAACAGCTGAAGTTGAAGAAATTAATGTACTTGGCTTATTTTGGAAGAAAATTAAAGTTGCTGAAATTATCGATATTCAAAAGCATCCTGAAGCCGACAAACTAAATCTTGTAACTTTTAAATTTGGTGAAAATAAAACCGCTAGAGTTGTCTGCGGTGCAAGTAATGTTAGAGTTGGTTTAAAAACAGCCTATGCGCCAATTGGAACGACATTGCCTGTTGGTTTTACTTTAGAGCCTAAAAAAATAAGAGGGATTTTGTCTGAAGGTATGCTTTGCTCGAAAGAAGAGCTAGGACTCGAGAAATCCTCAGAAGGAATTATTGAATACGATGTTGAAGCGATAGTTGGAATGACTTTAAAAGATTATTATCAAGAAAAAGAAGACATAATTCTTGATATTGATAATAAGTCCTTAACTCATCGACCAGACCTTTGGGGACATTATGGAATGGCTCGTGAATTTGCAGCATTATATAAAACAAATTTACTAAATCCTTACGATACAAATTGGCAAAATTCTTTAGAAGCACAATTTACAAGTGAAAAATCGCCAATAAAAGTAGCTCTTGAATTATCAGAAGAGAATGCAGGTCTTTGCTACTGGGGAATCTCTATTGATAATGTAAAAGTAAAAGAAAGTCCTAAATGGATAAAAGATCGCCTCATATCTATGGGACTAAAGCCAATCAATAATATTGTTGATATCTCAAACTATGTAATGTTTGAACTTGGTAGCCCTCTTCATATATTTGATAGAGATAAAATCAAAGGTGATGAAGTTTTAATTACGAGCTTAAATGAAGATACTGAATTTGTAACACTCGACGACAACACCAGAAATTTAATAAAAGGTGACACTGTAATTTCTGATCAAAATGGCCCACTAGTAATAGCAGGGATTATGGGAGGACTTGAAAGCGGAGTTAGTGAAACGACGAATAAAGTTTTTATTGAAGTGGCTAACTGGAAAAGTGCTTTAATTCGAAAAACTTCTACAAGACTTGGCCTTAGAACGGACTCATCACAACGTTTTGAAAAAACACTAGACTCAACACTTACTTATAGAACACTTTTAAGAACTGTTCAGCTTATTAAAGAAATATGTCCGGAGAGCAATATTGTAGGTAAGCCCGTTTACGACGGCATAAGTTTAGAAAAAATAGAACAAATTAATCTAGATTTAGATATTGAATACGCTAGAAAAGTCTTAGGTAGTGATATCTCTGATAAAGAAATGGAAGAAATATTTTCAAGACTTGATTTCAAGGTAAAACAAGAAAAAAATATTTTTCATATAGAGGTTCCAAGCTATAGAGCAACAAAAGATGTTAGTTGTGATGCTGACTTAATTGAAGAATTAGGCCGATTTATAGGCTACGATAATATTAAGCCAGTTTCACCAAAACTTGATATTTCCCCCGTTAGAAAATCAACCGCTCATCTTTTTCAAGACTCTATTAGAAACTTCTTAACTACAAATGCTTGTGCTCATGAAGTAATGACTTCGCCATTAGTAGGTAAGGGGATTTATAAAAATGCTGATATGAATTCTGATTCTTTATTAAAGCTTTTAAATGCTATTTCTAAAGATGCTGAGTACATGAGATCTAGTTTGATCCCTTCAATGCTTGAAATTTCAAAAATTAACGGAAAAAACTTTGACGATTTTAAATTATTTGAACTAGGAAGAGTTTATTTACCTAAAGAAAGTGCCTTTTCTTCTGAAAGAGAACAAGTTGTATTTGTAAATTATTCAAAAAACAAATCTGTCTTTATCGACTCTATAAATCAAATAGATATGCTTTTTAGTAACCTTAATTTGACAGCAAACATGTCGGAAAAAGGAGGAAAGTTTAAAAGTAACGTAATAGATGAACAATGGAGTGGTATTCATCCTTTTGAATTTGTAAATTATCAAATTATGGGAAAAATGCAAGCAAGTGTTTTTTCAATTCATCCGTACTTGTTAAAGTCATTAAAAATTAAAGGGCATTTAACAATTTCATTATTTGATTATCAGGACATCTTTAGTAAGCCAATTAAAGATAAAACAAAGTACAAAGCAATATCTAAAACACCTGTTTCTAATTTTGACTACACAGTAACTATTGATACAAATATTTCAGTAAATGAAATATTAAAAGTACTTAAAAAAGTTAAAGTAAAAGAATTAACTGGCAACCTTATTAAAGACCAGTTTGTCGATCAAAACGGAAAACATATTACTATAAGAAGTACTCTTGGTGGCCAAAATCAAAACCTTTCAAGTGAACTTATTTCAAATGCTGAAAAACTAATTGTTTCAACCTTAGAAAAAAATGGTTTTTTTCTAAAAACGCAATAAATTTATTTAAAAAAACAAATAATAAATATTTGACACGTTAGAGTCTTACCGCAACAATATTGTATAGAATTTTATGATATAAATCATATTTTAAGGAGGATAATATGAAATTATTTTTAGGCACTTTAGTGTTGATGCTTTCAATGAACGCATTTTCGGCAGGTATTCCAATCGCAGGTTTTTCAGACCTAGGATTTAAATACCAAACAAATGATGACGGAACAACAAAGACTGATTCCAACAATTTTTATCAAGGTGGAGTAGACTTTTATTACACAAAAGATATTGGCCAAGGAGTTAACGCTCTCGCTGAAATTGTCTTTGAGATGGGTGATGATAATGGTGCGGTACTTGATATTGAAAGACTTTGGCTTCAAAAAACTCTTAGCCCTTGGCTAAAAGTAAAATTTGGTAGAGTTCATACAGCTCTTGGTTACTGGAATGATACTTATCATCACGGTACATGGCTTCATAATTCAATTATGAGACCTTTAATGTATAGATTTGAAGATGCTAGTGGAATTCTTCCTATGCACTCTATGGGACTAGAACTACGTGGTTCCGGTAAAATGGGGATGGGAACTCTTGGATATATTGTTAATGTTGGAAATGGTCGAGGTGTAACAGTTGATCCACCAGCAATTATTAGTGACGCTAACAGAGGAAAAGCTTTTAATGTTTTAGCTTATTATGAACTTCAAAATGGTTTAAGATTTGGTGGAGTTGTATATACTGATGATTTAAAATCTGGAACTATTACACCAGCAGCAGGTAGTACTGCAACAGCTGTTACTTCTGTTGATGGTAAAGAACTTATCTCTGGTGGACATTTAATTTTTAAAAACTCAAAGATTGAATTTTTAAGTGAGTTTTTAAATATTCGACATACTTATAAAGACGCAGCAAAAACAAAAACTAATACCACTGCAATGTATGCTCAAATAGGTTATACAGTTGATAAAATGACTCCTTATGTACGTTATGATGAAGTTAAAGCTGATAAAGATAATAGTGATTCTTACTTCTTTAATAGTACTGTAGCTTCAGGGGCAACAGCTTTCAATGGTTCTAAAGGAATGAAAGAATCTCAAATTGTAGCTGGTGTTAGATATGATATGACATATACTTCAGCTCTTAAGTTTGAATATATAGCTAAAAAATTAGAATCAATAACAGCAAAAACTGCAAAAACAAATAGCTTTAACGTTAATTGGTCATTTGCTTGGTAGATAGGAGATATTACATTATGAAAACACAATATAAATTATTAATAGTAACGCTACTGCTAACTTCTATGAGTGCATTTTCTCTTGATTATGTTGCTTTTAAAGGTGGTAAGTTTGCAAAAGTAAGTGCTGACACTTTGGAGTCAACTTGTGGACAAAATTTTGTATTTAGATCTAAATACAAAGACCAAGCCCCTGTATATTTAACAAAATCTTTAATTCAAGCTGCTTTTCAAGGTAAAATCATTACTGGCTTAAGTAACGTATCAAAAGAATTAAAAGGAAACCCAGGTAAATGTACATGGATTGACTCATCTGAATTCAGTAAGTTATAGATTGTTGTAAATAATAACTGTTTTTATTATAGGGGTAATGCTTTCGAGTGTTACCCCTTTTTTTTGTTTAATCTATAATATTACTGTAGTTTCCCGGCGATTATGAGCCATTAACTTCCTAGCGATTATGACCCATATCGTTTTTTATTTAGGCAGCTAAAGATATTTCAGTTTTTCTTTTTTCAGGGGAATATTTTTTTACTTTAACGA
>Ga0316204_10002647_pt1 | contig 39596 bp, 38 predicted proteins | sample 6monrhotite_MG_2_FD_205661 | JGI IMG/M metagenome (GOLD analysis project Ga0316204, IMG submission 205661) | Microbial mat bacterial communities from mineral coupon in-situ incubated in ocean water Damariscotta River, Maine, United States -... | ecosystem: Environmental > Aquatic > Marine >...
CATCTCTGGCAAAAAAGAAATCACGTTTAATCTTTGTATCACCTGATACCGATAGAAAACAGCCAGTAAATCCTTATCCGGTATGTTACCAACTTGAAAACACTAGCTATGAAATATGTAACCATGCGAATGTGTTTTCCCGCGATAGTCTGGACATTGGAACGCGTTTTTTTCTTCAGTATATACCATCAAATACGAATGCAAAGTGTATTGTTGATCTGGGTTGTGGGAATGGAGTAGTGGGGCTCATAGCAGCGGAGAGAAACAAAAAATCCAAATTATGTTTTATTGATGAGTCTTTTATGGCCCTGACATCAGCAAGGAAGAATTTTTTAGCGGCATTTTCTGAAACACGCAAGGCTGATTTTTATGCCGCAGATGGCCTGATTGATTTTGAATCTAATAGTGTAGATTTAATTTTATGTAACCCGCCATTTCATCAGCAACAAACAGTAGGAGACCACATTGCGCAGAAAATGTTTAAGCAGTCCCTGCGCGTATTAGAAAAAGGTGGAGAGCTTCGAGTAATTGGTAATCGTCATCTTGGGTATCATGCAAGCCTTAAACGTATATTCGGTAATGTTGAACAACTTGCAACAAATGCTAAATTTGTAATTCTGAAGTCAATTAAGACATAAGGCTCAAATTTATTACTTAATAATTGGCCTGTATTATTTTGTTACTTTTTAAATTCAACAGGAATGCCATTGGGCCAAACATCATCTGTGAAATCGCGACAGTCGTAGCGTCGGCAGCGTAGAGGTCGATTCTCCCAGACTTCGCATTCAAGTTTTTCTCTATTCAGGTGTGGGCAGTAGTTGTCATCATTTCTTGCGATAAAGTAGGGTTTCTCAGGATTGGTTTTTACTAGACCAAGTTCGACTTCTTCTTTTGTTAAGGCAAATATAAGGGTGCAGCATTTGGCCTTACATTGATTGATTACCTGGCTGCACGGAACGTCGGCATCGGGTTCATCTGGCGATTCATCACCATAAATGGCGGCCATACCCATATCCATCATTTTGTTCATTACACGAATAATGCGTAATTTTTCATCTTTTGTGATCGATAAGTAATCTGGATCATCTTTAAAGTCTTCATCCAGTTCGGCTATAAATTTTTCGTCTTCGGTCAGGTATTCAGTCACGGTATTGTATAGATAAATTGTTGTTAAAACTTGTCCTTAGGAGTATTAACCGTCATTGGCTGGGTATATTTTCGCGAATAATACAACACAGAATATAAAAATTAAAGTAGCGACTATTAAATTATTCAAACTTTTAATGGTTAACTAGATAGGTGTTATGAGAGCTGTTCTGACTGTTAATTGTACAGGTTGCATTAGTGGTGCAGTGAATCAACAGGGTTTGAAATGTTCAACGATTACTTGTTGGCCGTGCAGATATGGTGACACTTGTTGTATATGTATCACATAAAAAAGCCGCAAAATAGAGCGGCTTTCAGTATTTAAAGGCTTTAAATCTTTAAATTAGTCAGCACTTTTTTCTCGACGAACTGGTTTGGCTATTATTTCCAGATAGAAGCTATCAAGTCCTTCTGACTCTGCCCAGTCGATTGATGAATTTATCTCAGATAAATGAATTTCTTCGCTCTTCATTGCCTCAGTACCAAAGCGACAGTCGAAATCCCAATAGTCAGCACCGTCAGGTAGAGGTTTTTTTCGTTCTCTCTTTAAATACTTATTAACTTCGTGTTTGGTTGCTTCGAAAAGTCGCGGTACGGCGATTTTTTCATGAGTCATTTTAAATGTCTTTTTCATAAAGTTCTCAGGTCTATATATAAACTAAATAATTTCAAACTCCAGGTGGTTTAAAATTACTTGGGTTGTTTAGGCTTTTTCTGTTTCTTGGGTTTTTTCGGCTTAATAGGGCGAGTATCAAGTACTGATTCTGGTAAGGCAATAAGCGGATCGAATGCCTTTATGTGTTTACGTATTATAAGCTTTTTAATTAAACGTTCAATTTCACTAAGCTTTGTAAATTCATTAGCACTGACAAGTGATATTGCCTCGCCACTTCGGCCTGCACGTCCGGTACGTCCAATTCGGTGTATGTAATCTTCAGTAATATGTGGTAGGTCATAGTTTACTACCTGTGGCAGTTGATTGATATCCAAACCTCTAGCGGCGAGATCGGTGGCAACTAGTACGCGGGTTGTAGCGGATTTAAAGTCGCTCAGTGCTCTTGTTCTGGCTCCCTGGCTTTTATCACCGTGTATAGCGGCTGCTTTGATGTTCTTTTTTTCCAGATAGTGGACAATTTTATTGGCACCTTGTTTTGTCTTACAAAAAACAAGTACCTGTTGCCAGTTGTTGTGTTTAATCAAATGTGTAAGCAGTGCAGATTTACGTTTTTCATCAACAGGGTATAGCCACTGCTCAATTGTTACAGCGATTGTATTCTGTGGATTGACAGAGACTTCCACAGGGTCTGAAACAATACGCCTGGCAAATGTGCGGACTTCATCTGAAAAAGTAGCTGAGAACATCAGGTTTTGGCGCTGTAAGGGCAGCAAAGTAATAATTTTTTGTAGCTCGTCTCTAAATCCCATATCTAGCATACGATCGGCTTCGTCTAAAACCAGTATTTCAAGGTCTCTAAACTGAATGGCGTTCTGTCTATAAAGATCCAGTAAACGGCCAGGTGTGGCAACAAGTACATCGGTGCCACTTCGTAATGCCATCATTTGAGGGTTGATTTTTACACCCCCAAACACAGCATATGATTGAAGGTTAAATACGTCACAGAGATACTTAATACTTTCTTCTATTTGTACGGCTAACTCTCGTGATGGGACTAATACTAGCGCGCGTACCTGATTAGACTTAGGACTACTGCCTTTAGATAGTCTATCTACTATCGGCAGAGAGTAAGCGGCTGTTTTTCCAGTGCCTGTTTCTGCAGCTGCCAGTAGGTCGATACCTCGCAGTATGGGCGGAATGGCCTCATTCTGTATGGGAGTAGGTGTTTTATAGGTTGTCTTATCAATAACGGAGAGAATTGATGGTGACAAACCCAGGGATGAAAAGCTCATAAGAAAGTGGCTAGTAATTGGATGAATCAATAATAATGTGGATTAGGGTAAATACCTAGTAACTTTATCAGCTTTTTAATAGTTAGAAATGTTAAGGATTGTTAACACTAGCCGTGATCTATTTCATGCATTTTGTATGTCCTGTATAAAGGGTGTCAGATACATAAAACAAACTATAAGACAGGTTAGATAATGATCGGCATGAGTAACAAAGTAGTAGACAAGAATTCAATAAATTCATTATTTCAGTTAGCTATTAATGATAGTGATCATTTAATAGAGAACAATGTGTCCATTGATTATGTTAATGAGATATATGAAGAGGATAAAGACGGAATGATTTTTAAAGAACGCAGGGCAGAGAAGAGTGAACGTCGAATTAATGATAATCATGATTACCGTGGTCCGGCAAGGCGTTTAACGATAGATAGAAGGAAGTAGATATATCTATACCTATATCAATCTATTGTTAGTTATATTCCTCAAAAAATGAATTGTTATGAAATGTTAAATTATCAGTAAATTAGTTGTTTATAATTTTGGAAATCTTAAAATACTGGGCAGTCAATTTAAAGTGTCTGCGTAAATATAAATAAGTAAGTAAAATTGGAATATTAAAATGAATAAATATCTACCACTTCTTCCTTTAGCTTCTGCTATGTTTTTTTCAAGTAGTGCTGCAATAAATGCTTCCGAAAAAGTTGCAGAATGGTATGTGTCGCCCATGTTGTCATACATTAAATCAGATAGCGATCGTCATGCAGACAATGATTTAGGCGTGATTCTGGGCCTGGGTAAGCAAGTTAACAAGCATTGGAATCTAGAAGTCAGCGCAGTAATTGATAGCCTCGATTTTAACTCTGGATCAGGCGAGTTTAAGCAGCGTGGAGTCATGGTAGACGGTGTGTATTTTTTTGATCGTGACACGATTATGCAAACATACGCCGTTGTTGGTGCAGGTGTAATGAATACAGATACAGGTTCACAAGATAGTAATAATCCTATGTTTAATGTGGGCATTGGTTTGATGCAAAAACTATCTAGCAATGGAATGAATTTACGTGCGGATATACGTTATCGATTTGATATGGATGATGAGTCACTAGCATCAGAAGATGAATTTGCAGATGTTATGCTAAATGTAGGGCTGACTATTCCATTTGGTAGCAGTTATAAAGCAAAACAGACGTCTATGTCAGAGCTGCATGAGAATAACTCAATCTCAAGTAATGATGCAAAGTCAGAAAGTATTGTAGAATCGACTAATGAAGAGAGTGTAGTTGCCGCTAAAGATAGTGATAATGATGGCATCGTTGATAGCAAGGATAATTGTCCATCAACAGCAGAAGCTACGAAAGTAGATTCTACTGGGTGTAAGCTTCAGCAATCATTTGTACTCAAGGGTGTAAATTTCCTTACTGGTTCAGATGTACTGGCTGATGAGTCTAAAACTAATCTTGATGATATAGCGACAATCTTTACTAATAATCCAGATTTAAAAGTTGAAATAGCAGGTTATACAGATAATCGTGGAAATATTCGATTCAATCAACAGCTATCTCAAAAACGGGCTGAAAGTGTAAAATCGTATCTCGTATCACAGGGTGTTAATGAAAGTCGTATGCAAGCTAAAGGTTATGGTATAGATTCACCTATTGCTGATAATGCTACTTCTCAAGGTCGTGCAATTAATCGTCGTGTTGAGTTGCATTTGATTAAGTAAATACTAATAAAGGAAGAGTTCAAACTCTTCCTTTATACAATCATTAGTCATAAATAGTAAATATTAATTGGTCATACTGGTTGTTGGCTCAAATATATGTATTTCATACAGGTCGTAATTTTCTATGAGTAATAGCATAAGATCAGATCGAGGCTTCAGTGCTTTTCATGTGTTCATGATGGTTGTTCTTACGGTTGTAATTAGTGTTTCAATTACTGCATGGATTATATTGAATGATGTTTTTGTTAGTGAATTTAAACCTGTTACACTTAACGAAATTGAATCACAGGCTTTAGCAGGCAAGTTGGATGAGCTTGGTGTGAAGGGGCTAAATTATGATTCACAAAATAGTCATGTGTTAACACCTGAACGCTATAATGAATCTGATGAGATGAGGGTGATCAGCCTAACAGAAAAAGAAGTCAATGCGTTATTAGCAAATAACACGGATTTAGCGAGTAAACTTGCTATTGACCTTTCTGAAAATATGGCAAGTGTTAAGTTTTTAATGCCAGTTGATGAGGAGTTTCCAGTGCTTGGTGGTAAAACACTAAAAGTGACTGCTGGCCTTGAATTGCATTATAAAAATAAAAAACCTGTTGTTATCATAAAAGGAATAAGTGTGTGGGGGGTGCCTATACCGAGTGCTTATTTGGGCGATATTAAAAATGTTGATCTAGTCAATGAGTTCGGAGAGTCAGGTTTCTGGAAAAGTTTTTCAGATGGTTTGAATGATTTAAGTGTGCAGGATGGCGTTATTAAAATAAACTTGAATAAGTAGTACGCTCTATACGCTAATAGTGTTTTTAATTATTAATAGTGGATAATTCTAATTGTATGTATCGGACATATTAAATTTAATTTAATTAAACAAAGTAGTTGTAACTATAATAAAGGAAATAAAATGGAAAATTTTTTAAATGAAAATTCAGAATTTCTTAGTCAATATATAATTCCCTGGGGAATAAAAATTGTATCTGCGATACTTATTTATGTAATAGGTCGCTGGGTAGCTAAGCTGGTTGTTAGAAACGTTGTTAAGCTGATGAAGAAATCAAATGTTGATGAATCATTAAGTAAATTTGCCGGGAATATTATAAATACAGTATTAACTATATTTATTCTAATAGCATCAATTGAGCAGTTAGGTGTAGATACAACATCAATTATGGCAATATTTGCCGCAGCTGGTTTAGCAGTTGGTTTGGCATTAAAAGATTCATTATCTAATTTTTCGGCTGGCGTTATGTTAATTATCTTTAAGCCATTTAAATTAGGTGATTTTGTAAATGCGGGTGGTTCATCGGGTGTGATTGAAGAAATTCAGATATTTAATACAATTATGAGAACAGGTGATAATCAGGAAATTATTATTCCTAATAGTCATATATATGGTGGTTCAATTACTAATGTATCAGCTCGTGATACTAGAAGAATTGATCTTGTAATAGGTATTGGTTATGACGATAATATCGGCACTGCAAAGTCATTGATTGAAGATATTATTTCCAATAATACATTAATTCTTGCTGAGCCAGCGCCTACAATAATGGTACTGGAGCTAGGTGAAAGCAGTATTGATATTGCAGTAAGGCCGTGGGTGAAAACCGGTGATTACTGGGGTGTCCGTGCTGAATTGTTACAAACAATTAAAGAAACCTTCGATGAAAAAGGTATCTCGATTCCATATCCACAGCGAGATGTGCATATGATCAATAATCCAATGGAGAAAGCAGCATAAGCTGTTTTTCTATAAAATTTAATATTCAGGAGCAACAATGAAAAAGTCATTAACTCTATTAGCATCAGCCATGCTTTTGGCAAATAATGCATATGCTGAAGATGCTACTTCCGTAAAGAGTTTGTGGAAAGCATCCGCAGAGCTTGGTTTTGTCTCTTCAACAGGTAATACCGAGACAGAAACTTTGAATGCGAAAGCAAAAGCATCTACAGATCGTAAGCAATGGCGTCATGTGATTGAGGCAACTTCATTGTATTCATCTGATGCAATATCAACAACTGCTCAGAAATTTACATTATCAGGTAAAAGCGACTATAAGCTAGAAGGTGGTAAGAACTTCCTGTTTGGTAGAGTTGCTTATGAAAATGAAAAATTTAGTGGTTATGAGTATCGAGTAACAGAAGTGATTGGTTATGGTCGTCGTATTTTTGAAGATGATATTAAAACATTAGATTTAGAAATTGGTCCTGGTCTACGTCAATCAAAGTTTGATAATGGTGATACAGAGGATGAAACACTATTACGTGCAGCAGCAATTTTTGACTGGAACATTAGTAAGAGTAGTAAATTTGGTGAAGAACTTACTGTTGAAACAGGTGATGATGTTACGATTACTAAATCAGTGACAAGCTTGTCCAGCCAGATCGATGGTAACTTATCAATGAAAGTAACGTTTACATATAAGAATACGTCTGATGTTCCTGTAGGTGTTGATGATACAGATACAGAAACAGCAGTGACCTTAGTGTATAATTTCTAATTAAAACGCTACTAGTTATATTATATATAACGTGGCCTCATACTTAGCGATAAAGTTATCGCTAAGTATGAGGCCTTTTTATTGCGGCTGTTTCTATTATGTGTTTTCCGGGATTGAAAAACAGATCTCAGTCCCTACACCTAAATCACTTTTTATATTTATCGTACCATGATGTCGTTTAACAGCGGCATATACAAATGCGAGACCCAGCCCAATACCTTTATCATTTGTAGAACTCTCTTTTTGTGCGCGCTTATAACGATCAAATAAATAGGGAAGATCGTCTTTGTCTATACCAGGGCCATTATCTTTTATGCAGCACTTTATTGACCCTTTATGAAAGTCTAGCGATATTGTGATAATACAGTTTGTGTTGCTGTATTTAATGGCATTGGTTAAAAGGTTAATTATTATACGTTCTAAAATACTTCCGTTTCCTGATGTCCAGCCTTCAATATTTAATTGTTGTTTAATTTTTATTTGTTTAATATTGGCTTGAGCCCAAACAGTATCTACCGCGTTGGCAATTATGTCGGACATGTTGATCTGACTAAATGTTATTTCTTCATCGCTTTCCATGCGTGACAGATGTACGAAATCTTCAGCTAACTGTATTGTATGGTTAATGTTCTTTTCAATACCAGATTCGAAAGATCCGCCACCGTCAGTTACTTTTTTTTGTTCAATCATGGCGAGGATAGAGACAAGGGGTGAACGTAGATCGTGTGATAAGAAACTGAGTATTTCATTACGTTTTCTTTGTGCATCTTTAATATCTGATATATCAGATAAGTTAATTATAAAGCCTACAATCGAATTATTAGCGTTATATAATGGGCTTATGTTTATAATTAGATCTTTATTTTTATTTGTACGGATCTGTAGGTTTTCATAATGCTTATTAGTTAGCAAATCGTTGATTATGTCATCCCATGACTCACCCTTACTAAGCGCTATAGTATTAAGTATGTGTTGGATTGGCTGGTGCAGTAAAGGAGTGTCTTCCTCCATGTATAGTATGGCTTGCTTATTGGCAAGGGTCACAATGCCAAGGCTATCCACTACTATTACTCCATCAGCCATTTGTTCAAGGCTATCTGTAATAAAGTGTCTCAAATAGGAGAGCTTGTCAGTTGTAGCCTGAATGTCTCGTATGCGAGATTCTATAAGTTCAACAGTTGTCTTTATAAGTTTATTATCAGGTTTGACCTGTTGCCTGATATATGTTTTTAAGATTGTAGCCTGTTTAATGTTTGGTTTTTTATCATTACGCCAATATATACATGCAATATAGTTATCTTCATCAACTTTGATATTTCGTGCGAAGATGTTATTGGAAATAACAGACCAATTATTACTCTGAATATTTATCTGACAACTTTCACATGAGTCACCTTGACTAAAAATTTTCTCATTATTTAAAGTAAAGATACTTAATCCCTTAATAGGAACCAGTTTTTTTAATGATACAAATGATTGTTCTGCGTCTTGCGATGCATAGCGTTCAATTTCATTCGCTTCTTTAGATAAACTCTCTAGTTCAGTATTTAAATATTTAACAGTAAACTCCAGCCTTCGCCATGCCCAGAGAGGATATGCTAGTGTTAAAGTGATTAAAGCTGCGCTGGTGGGGATCCATATGTAAAACCAGTGTAACAATATAAGAGAGCTTGCGAGTACAAGGCTAGCTTCGCTAATTACTAACACGAGTGTCATGCGAGGACTTAAGTAAGGGAATAATAAAATCGGTAGCATCACTATTAAGCCAGCTAGTAAATAATGTAAACCTGGCGATAACGTTGTTATAAGTGAATTTGATTTAATTGCCTGAATAATATTGGCATTGATTTCAATTCCCGGCATGGCACGTGCTAATCCAGACACCGGAGTAGGGAGTGAATCACCTAAACCCGCAGCAGTCACACCGACTAGCACTATTTTGTCCTTTAAGGCGCCGGGTAGAATATGATCGTTTAATATATTTACATATGATGTGGTTTGGAAGCTACCAGGAGGACCTATATAGGGTATTTTAAAATGCTGTTCACGTATCCAGGACCATTGTGAATCTGTATTGTTTTTTACATGATTGGCGTCAACAATAGGCTTAACTTCAACCTCATTGAGCATTGTTAGAAGTGCTAAACCAATATGTGGCCAACGAGCTTCTCCTAAACCTTCAAATAAATATGTTCCACGAGCTATCCCATCTGGGTCTAGTTCGATATGTACGTGTCCTATACTCGCAGATGCTTTCGTGAAGATTGGTAAGGGTAACGTTTCAAGTAGATGGCCGCGAAGGCGTGTTTGCTCGAGGAGTACGGGTAATACAACTTTTCCATTTTTTTCAATGGCCTCAGCTAATAACAGATCATCGTTAGAATTTGGCGTTGCTTCAGAGAAGATGACATCAATTAAAACGGCTTTTGCCTGATGATCAGTTAGTTTATTGATTAAATCGGCATGTATATTTCTTGGCCATGGCCAGCGGCCAATAGAGTTCAAACTGGTTTCATCAATGGCGATAATAACTATTTCATCGCTGGCATCATGTTGTATGATACTCGATTGTGCATCATAAATTAATCTATCTAATCGCCATACCCAATCACCATATAAAATAGCAAGGCACAGACATGTTAATAGTATGCTTAACTTTATTGATTCATTGCGTGCAGAAAATGATGTGGATGCTGTCATAATATTCGCAATATTATTTTAAGTATAAATTCAATACTGCTTATAAAAGTATTGCGGGAATAAAATACAGCAATAGTAATAGTCCTTCATATTTATTTTCTTTAATAGAAAACTCTCTAATTTGTGAATGTTTTCCTTTGTTTCCATTGTTATCTATAGCTGTAATTCGCCAGTAATACTCTCCATCCTGTAGTATCTCTTTAATCGTGATTGTGTTTTTAGAGGATATTTCGTCGATTATTAAATTATTGAACTCATTATCTATAGCTACCTGTAATTGATAGCTAGTTGCTTTCTTTTCTATTTGCCATTTGAATGTTAGTTTATCAGTACTTGTCTCTAATTTATCTGCAGGTGATATTAGTGTAACAACAGGGAAATCAGTATTTATAGTAAACGAATGATCAGCATTAAATCCTTCTAGTCCGTTTTCATCAACGCCACGTATACGTAGAACATATTCTCCATTATCAAGATCCTTAAGTATGAACTGTTCAGAGTTTTGAGTTGATTCGAATATTAGGGCATCTAGTTGATCAGCAGATGATATCTGTATTCGATATTGTTTAGCATTTTCAAGTGCAGGCCAGTTTAATCTAAAGGGCAAATATTTTAGTTCTGTTGGAATCTTATTAAGATCAGGTTTTGTGAGTAACTTCACTGGAGGTTGTGGTGCTTTTCCTTTTTCAGTGATTGTTCCAAAACCTTTTTTTACGGTTTGTTCAATACCTTCAGCCGCGACATTAACTTCACCTTTAACGACTTCACTGGCCATTGTCTGTTGCTTGTTCTCATAGGCTATACGAAATTGAGTACCTCTTACGGCCGCAACCGCTGCGGGTGTTGTGATTTCATAACGAGATCGGGTGTTTCTCATCGGTGTAACAGATGTTTCAACACGACCCTGTTGTAGTCGCAAACGTGTATCTACCATTCCTGTTTGACCATATGAGCTCAATGTATCAAATAGTACCTGACTATTTTTCTGGATGAGTAATGTAGATCCATCTGCAAATTGAATAAGTGCGCTACCATTTTCTCTTGTAATAATTTTATTACCAATAGATATACTGCGTTTTGATGAAAGGATTTCCGTTTCGGTTGAGTCGGAAGATGTTAATTCTACATTACCGGTAATGCTTACCACGGTTGCATCTGCGGCTTTTGTTTTTAGCCACTCTAGAGGGATGCGTAAACGTGTACCGGGTGCCAGGTTTTTAGCAATATCGACAGAGTTGTGTTGTTGTAGGCGTTCCCAATATGTGACACTTTTAAGGTATTTCTGACTAATATCCCAAAGCGTATCATTGGGTCGAGTAGTATAAGTCCATTCCTCGGCACTTGATATTGAAGGGCTAAGTATAAACAGTGAAATTAGCAATGTGAAAATGAGCTTACTTGATGTTTTCATATGTTATGACTTTTTTAAAATAATTATAATAAGAGATTGTTTATTGATTTAGCATTTCTAATCTGTATCCATGTCCATATATGCTTTTTAGACGCCAGCCATTTTCTGGCCCAATGGATAGTTTCTTTCGAATAATAGACATATGTGTATCGACAGTTCGGGTATTTAAGTCGGCGTCTTGTTGCCAAACAGCAGATAAAATTTTCTTTCTATCTAGTAATTCACCTTCATTGCTAAAAATATAAAAGGCGAGCTCAAATTCCTTACTGGATAATTCTATAGCTTCACCGTTAACAAATGCCTGCTGATTTGAAGCGTTAAAAGAATAGGGGTTGTGTTCTATCAGCGTGATAGCTTCCTTGTTGCTTTGATTGCGCTTTGTATTCGCCTTTACACGAGCAAGGAATTCATACTGACGAACTGGTTTTACAAGGTAATCATCTGCTCCAGCTTCTAATGCCTTTACTATATCTTCTTCACTATCACGGCTAGTAATAAAAATGATGGGTGTATCCATTTTTAACTCATGACGTATTATTTGCATAACCTCAGGGCCATTTATATCTGGAAGCTCCCAGTCGATCAGTAATAGGTCATAGCGGTTTGATTTCAGTTCATCAAGTAGGGCCTGGCCGGTAGGAAATTCATTGCAGCCATAGCCGGCTGCCTGTAGCCATGTACTAATTAATTGAGACTGTGCTACTTCATCTTCCAGGATTGCGACATTGAGAGACAAGACGATAAATACTCCGTGTAGGGTTATGGGTGAATTATAAAGGTATCTCTTTACTTGTTCTACACGATAACGCTGGTTGAAAGAAATTGGCATGGTATTAATCTCTCATAACCAGTTTGTTAGTTGAAAATGATAGTTTATTGATTACTACATGTGATTTTGGCTTATATGAAATATACATATAAAACAGTCACATAGATGTGAGTTATAAATTTATTATTGGTCTCATATCAAAGTGTTTAGCGCTGTTATATGTGGTTCTATCAATTGTTAAAGAATGTTAACTATGCCGTATGACATTGGTTTTGTTCTTTCAATTTCATAGTATTAGTTATCGGGGTTTTATTGTAATGGAGGTAGAAATGACTATAGGTAACTTATCGCTAGGTCAATATACTGGGTTTAATCGATTCAGTGAGGTTTTGTGCTCAGCTAACTCATCTAGTCAGTTTTTATCTGAAAACTCTATAAGCAGACATTTGCTGGATGCTTTATGCCATGATGAATTTGAGTTGGTTTATCAGCCACAGACAGATATCTCTGGACATCACGTTGTTGGTGTTGAAGCACTATTACGTTGGAACTCATCTAAATTAGGATGTGTAGCGCCTAGTGATTTTATTCCCTTGGCTGAAAAATCGGGTCTAATTCTGGAGATAGGCAAACTCGTTATAGATAAGGCCTGTGCACAGGCTGCTCTGTGGAAGAGAGAATATTCTAGTGATATTCGTATCGCAGTTAATGTTTCCTATATGCAAGTTCATGATAATACCATTGTTAATTATATTGAATCCTGCTTAAGCAAATATAATCTTAACGTAAGTGCCCTTGAAATTGAATTAACAGAATCTTCGCTGATTAAGGATACATCTAAAGTTATACGTGTATTAAATGATTTTAAAGATATGGGAATAAGAACGGCTATAGACGACTTTGGAACGGGGTATTCTTCATTGAGTTATCTTGCGTCTATGCCGTTTAGTTTAATTAAAATTGACAGAAGCTTTATTTCTCTGCTGGGTGTAAATACAGCTAATACGGTAATTACTGAGTCGATTATTGAATTAAGTAAAAAACTTGATATGGAAGTACTGGCGGAAGGCGTCGAGACTGAAGTACAGAAAGATATCCTAATTAAGAGTGAGTGTAACCTTATGCAGGGCAATCTTTTCTGTTGCCCTGTATATGCCGATAAAATCCCAGAAATTGCTGGTATGAATAAGTGTTGATAGAAATTTATTTTATGTTTGATTAAGAATTTTTTGTGCACTCATTAGATAGTCTTTTCTAGAAAATAACAATTGCCAGCGACTGCCACCACATTGGCGCCATAACACGGCAGAGCGAATGCCGGCTAATAGAAGTGCGCGAATTTTATTGGCATTACTTGCCTGTGATAAAAAGTTGGCTTCACCTTTTATCATTAATTTTGCACCAAGTGGGCTTATATTTTGTTGGTAGATGTCGGCCAGGCTGGCAATAATATTTTCATGGTTAGGGTCAAAGTATTCCATCTTTCCCTCAGTTTTTTCTAGTTCATCAGAAAGAGTCTTCATTACACCGGGTGATTTTTTAAGTGCCTTCTCTAAATTCAGTAATTGTATGGCGTAGCGAGTGATTTCAATATAATCACTATTTTTATTTCCAGACAGTTGATCGGTTAGTATTTGTAGACCTTGCCTAACGGTAGAAGTATCGCCGTATACATCTAGTACAGTATTTGCATCGAACCTAAAGAGAGTTTCTAGTAAGCTGCTAATATGTACGTCAGGCACACTGCCTTTTCTAGCTATTTCCTGTACAAGCTTGACTGATTGGTAGATGCCAGCAAGTGCGAGTGTTCTATCGTCCTGGGTATGATTCATGTGTGACTGCTATAAATGGATTGTTAAATTAGTAAAGTTATTCATTATACATGTGATCAATAATACCACCGCCAAGACAGTTGTCATCATCATAAAAAACGATTGACTGGCCTGGTGTAATTGCGCGTTGCGCTTCACTAAAACTGATAGTGGCATTGTTGTTTTCTATACTATGAATGGTGCATTGTTGGTCAGGTTGTCTATAACGAACTTTTGCCTTACATAGATAGGGTAGCTGAGGTATTTCACCACTGCACCATGTTAGTTGTGAAGCGTTTAGATGTGTGTGGTAAAGACTAGGGTGTTCCCCCTGAGCAACGTATAAAACGTTTTTTTCTAGATCTTTTTTTACACTAAACCAGGGCTCTTCGCTTGCATTCTTTACACCGCCTATACCAAGTCCCTTACGTTGGCCTAGAGTGTAATACATTAAACCATGATGTTTGCCGACGATTTTGTCATCTAATGTTTTTATGTTACCTGGTTGTGCAGGTAAAAATTGCTGTAAAAAATCTTTGAATTTACGTTCACCAATAAAACAAATACCCGTACTATCTTTTTTATTGTGGGTGACAAAGCCAGCTTTTTCTGCAATGCGTCGTACCTCTGGTTTTTCAATGTCGCCAACGGGAAATAAACTGTGCTTAAGTTGCTTTTGATTTAGCGTATATAAAAAGTAGCTTTGATCCTTATTGTCATCAATGCCTTTTAAAAGCTGGTATTGTCCGTCTTTTTCACCTTTGCGTACATAGTGACCGGTTGCGATGTAATCCGCTCCGAGCTGTAAAGCATAGTCTAGAAAGGCTTTAAATTTAATTTCCTTATTGCAGAGAATGTCTGGGTTAGGCGTTCGGCCAGCAGAATATTCCTCGAGGAAGTTTTGAAATACACGATCCCAGTACTGGTCTGCGAAATTCACACTGTGTAATTTTATGCCTAGTTTTTCGCAGACCTGTTGTGCATCCTGCAGGTCTTCTGCTGCTGCGCAATAGTCATCTTCATCATCCTGTTCCCAGTTTTTCATAAATAAGCCTTCTACTGCATAACCTTTTTCCAACAGTAGTAGGGCGGCCACAGATGAATCGACACCACCAGATATACCAACGATTACACGTTGTTGTTTAGATTGAGATGTTTCGTTGTTCATTGTTAATGGGTAGCTAGTCAATATTATTTTGTATAAGGTGTAATTGAGGCAGGTACAGAAAAGTCATTTCCATTAATAGTAAATATATATTGTTGTGCATCATTTAATGATTGAAATAACAGGCCGTCACTTGTCATTCCGCTCATATTACTGATACCCGACCAGCTAAAGGCCTTTGCCCAGGTGGAGCGCTTAACAGTTTTACGTAAGTAATGACGCTTAATAAAATGATTGTCGAGTAACAGCGATAATAATATTTTTGCATTCTTATAGTTAGTCTCAGCACTATTTAATTCATAAAGTACGCTGGCACTATCATTCAGGGTATTGTTTTGTGACAGCGTGTTATAAATATCAGCACGTAGTAATCCATAAGATGCAACGATATTATCCTGTTCGTCCTTATCGGTTGGATAGGGTGTCGCGTAAATTTCTTCAACACTTCGCCAGGTGTCATTACTGATTGTAACGTTGGCTTTCTTTTTACAGTTTTCGTCTACGCAAATATTGGTCGAAGGCGCGGCCAGTGCGAATGAGCTTAATAAGCTACCAATAATTATCAGACTTGTAAGGCGTAAAATAAAATTCATTTGTTTCATTAGTTTATATCTGTGAGTAGTTCTAATGGGTATTTCTTACCGGCTACATAGTCATCGATACATGTTAAAACCATTGGGCTACGTAGCTTTTCTGGTTGCGCTGCCAATTCATCGCGACTTAACCAGATGGCCCTTACTATACCATCATCCAGTGTCTGTTCAGTATCGTGGTTTTCACAGCTACCTACAAAGCTGAAACGTAGAAAACAGCGGCCAGTTTCAGTTTGCTCCCAGCGGTAGATTCCCGAGATGTATTCAGGCTTAAAATCCCAGGCAGTTTCTTCCTTGGTTTCGCGTATTGCGGCGTCAACAATGCTCTCATTGGGGTCGAGGTGCCCCGCCGGCTGATTGTAAACTGTTTGTCCCCGAATGAGTTCTTCTACCATCAGGTAACGCCCATCGCGTTCTATTACAGCAGCAACGGTTGCATGCGGTTTCCATACGTCACTCATTTTATTTCTCTTTATTAATATAACGCTGCCGTTTTTGTTTGATGTACTGCACTATATGTAAGCGCCACAAGATACGTATGGAAATAAATCCTGTAACGCCACTGCTGACCCCAAGCGTAAAACAGCCGAGTAGAAAAGGTTGCCAGATCACTTCCATTTGCTGTTGGATCCAGTCAAATGAGGCCTCAAATTCAATATTGTTAACGGGCAGCCCCAACATTAAATTGCCCAGCTTATAGGCGAAATAGAACATGGGCGGCATGGTAATCGGGTTAGTTATCCAAACTAGAGCTACAGATATTGGTAAGTTGCACCTGAGTAATATAGCTGCGCCGGCTGCGAGGATCATTTGTGATGGCAAGGGAACCCACATGAAGAAAAATCCGACAAGAAATGCCATGGAAACTGACTTACGATTCATGTGCCACAGATTAGGTTCATGCAGTAATGAACCAAAAATTTTAAGCGATTTTGACTGTGTGATCTTATGTGGATCAGGTAAGTATTTGCGTAAAAACTTCTTTGGCATAATCCATCTTTATAATTGGGCTGTATAGATATCTAATAGTACTTAATTATGGCTATCGTGCTTTTGGCCAAGTATAGCGGTGTATATTTGTTCTAAGCAGTATTTTGCTTGTCAATACTACTACAATGTTACTAGTTTTCCTGTTAACTCGATATATCTGCGCAGGCAGGTGTGACGAAGCCCTATTTTTTGATTTTCATGTCTAAAATGGTTTATAACTCATAACAATGTTATGTAATAGATTTTGACAATTTTATTCTTAAAAGTTAGCAGGACAGCTGTGCTAGACGACAAATTATAACAGACCACTGAAATGATAAGGGCATAAAGTTGCTGGATGCAACGGATATACTGATATGGATCATCATAAGGAAAATCCGGGGTGTAACGTTCACCCTAGGCAAATATCTCTAGGCACGGCTAATTTGCGCGTTAATGAAGTGATTAGTCTGCCATCTATCGCGCTGGCTTTTTTGCTAGGTGTTTGTGCCCTGCAATTACAGCCAGATCTTCTATATCCCATTTGGACACAATCTGAGTTAGTGGCTTTACTGCCCCTGGTTGCACTGCTTTTTTATCTCAGGTCTGGACAGCGATTGCTCATGGCACTGCTGATGGGGTATTTGTGGGCACTCATGTCTGCTCATAGTTATTTACAGCATCGTCTTGGAAATGAGTTGGAAGGTCAGGAGCTCTTGATTCAGGGGAAAGTTGTAGACCTGGTTACGCAGGGTGAGCAATCTGTTCGCTTTAACTTTGTTATTGATGAATACAAAGCATCTACGCATTTAAATATACTGAATATGCCACGTAAGATTCGGCTGAGCTGGTACCACAAACAGCAGATAATAGGTTCGGGTGAACATTGGCAGTTATTGGTTAAGCTCAAAACGCCACACGGCTTTTTCAATCCAGGTTTATTTGATTACGAAAAATGGCTTTATCAACAGGGTATTCATGCCACAGGCTACGTGCGCAAAAGCACCATGAACCAACTCATTGATAAGAAAGTCACTGGTTTAAATGTGGACGGTTTACGGCAAGATCTACAATGGCTTATTTTACAATTACCTGATCAGTCGAATGCAGGCCTGTTACAGGCTTTAAGTATTGGGTATAAATCTTTAATCAAACCACAGCAGTGGCAGGTACTGATCGCATCTGGTACGAGTCATTTACTGGCTATTTCAGGCCTACACGTAGGCCTGGTTGCGGGGTTGGTGTTTTTTATAACACGTAAAATAATACCGGTTAATCTTTTAGGGCTATTAAGTGCGCAGCAATATGCGGCGTTAGCTAGTGTATTTATAGCTGGTGTTTATACCGCATTAGCGGGATTTTCCGTGCCTACGCAGCGCGCATTTATTATGTTGTTGGTGGTTATGCTCGCTATATATATAAAACGTCCAGCATTTTCAATAAATACCCTCTCTATCGCGTTACTGGCGGTCTTAATATACGACCCGGTAGCGGTGTTAGGTGTGGGATTCTGGTTATCTTTTGTTGCAGTCCTGCTCATTTCGTTGATTGCTACGAGACAAAGTCAGAGCGCATCTTCGTGGTTTAAGGTGATCAGGGTACAGTGGTTAATCGCCCTGGCAATGCTGCCCCTCAGCGTGCTGCTGTTTCAACAAGGCTCGCTCATTTCTCCTCTGGCGAACATGTTGATGATTCCTCTGGTTGGTTTGTTAGTTGTGCCTATTGTCTTGCTGGCAAGTTTGCTGAGCTTCATATCTATTGACACAGGTTTATGGTTATTTGAAATAGCAGGTGAGTTACTAGGTTTGGGGTGGCAGGTTTTATTATATTTGGTTGAATTACCTGTAGCTAGTTGGCAGCAACCCGTTGTGCCCACCATATATGCTATTTTAGCCTTACTGGGCGGCACTTTATTACTGTTTCCCAAAGGCTTTCCAATGCGTTATAGCGGCGCTATTTTAGTATTGCCAATGCTGCTATATACGCCAGAAAAACCACGTAAAAATGATTTCCGGGTAACCGTGTTAGATGTGGGGCAGGGCCTGTCTATTTTGGTTAGAACCCATGATAAGGCGCTACTTTATGATGCAGGCTCTAGGATGGGTGAGCGTTTTGATATTGGACAGCAGGTAGTCTTACCTTATTTACGCACAATTGGCGTAACACAGCTGGATATGCTGATGATTAGTCATGCCGATAATGATCATGCAGGCGGTGCGTCAGCAGTCCTCGAGCAAGTTGTTGTGAAGCGCCTGCTAGTTGGCGGTAAAGTCGACGAATTTTCTTTGCCAGACACGGCACATGCAATCGTCTGTGAAGCCGGGGACAAATGGCAATGGGATGGCGTGACTTTTGAGGTGTTGCACCCAGCCACTGACTATAGAAAAACTAATAATCAAAGCTGTGTACTACGTATCTCTAATTCCTACAAAAGTATCCTATTAACAGGCGATATTGAAAGCTCAGCTGAGTTTGATGTGCTGAAATTTGCAGCTGAAAGAATGGCATCAGATATTTTAATCGTGCCGCATCATGGGAGTAATACTTCATCATCAATAGCGTTTATTGATGCGATAAACCCGCAAATGGCGGTTGTCTCTGCTGGCTATAAAAATCGATTCGGTCATCCGACTAAAAAGATTGAGTCACGATATGAGGTGAGAGACATAGTCTTGCTAAATACGGCTTATGAAGGCGCGATACAGCTAGAATTTTCACATAATGTGCAAGGTGACCCAATTCAGCTAAAAAGACAGAGAAAAGAACGGGTTCATTATTGGAATCATCGCTTCTGATAACGTATTATGTGCGCACTAGAAATATTATAAATTATGGGGCGAAGTCGTGTTTGAAATGATTAAAGCAGGTGGGTGGTTAATGTTCCCCATAATTGCAGGTTCAATCATTGCATTTGCAATAATTCTTGAGCGTTTCTGGACGCTGCAGAAGAAAAAAGTTATCCCTGATCACCTGGTAGCCAGTATTTGGCATTGGGTTAAAGAGGGTCAGCTAGAACGTTCTAAAATTGAAGAAATTAGTAAACAGTCGGCTCTGGGTAAGGTACTGGCTGCAGGATTAAATAACCGTCACCTGGAACGTGAGAGAATCAAAGAATCTATCGAAGAGGTAGGACGTCAGGTTGTTCATGAGATGGAGCGGTTTTTAAATACGCTGGGAACTATCGCCTCTATATCACCACTATTGGGCCTGCTTGGAACAGTTATTGGTATGATTAAAGTTTTTAATGCTATTACGAGTTCTGGTGTAGGCAATGCTGCACCACTGGCCGGAGGTATTTCTCAGGCGCTAATTACAACGGCAGCGGGTTTAAGTGTGGCCATTGTTGCGTTAATTTTTCACCGCTACTTCCGTGGACGGATTGATGAGCTGGTTGTGAAGATGGAAGAAGAGGCCATTAAAATGGTAGATGTGCTACATAACAATCGTAGTGTTACATCGGCTAACGATGAGAAACGACAAGCGGAGAAAGTCGCTTGAATTTAAAACCTCAAGTTAGAGAAGAAATAGATTTAAATTTAACGCCACTAATCGACGTGGTCTTTTTGTTGTTGATTTTTTTCATGGTATCAACCACGTTTGAAAAGACAGCTAGATTAAAGGTAGATTTACCTGAGGCCTCTGCTCAGGCAGTTCAACAATCTAATAACAAAATTGTGATTGGTATTGATGCCAAAGGTCGTTATTACATCAATGATCGCCAACTGGTTAATACACAAATTAAAACACTTAAGCTGGCATTAACGAAGGTATCAGGTGATAACAAAGAAATGCCAATTGTATTACGTGCCGATGCCAAAACACCCCATCAGTCTGTCGTTAGAGCGATGGATGCAGCTTCTCAATTAGGTTTAACACGTCTATCTATATCTACAGTTGAAAGCAGTAAATAAAAACTATATACGCCGATTAAGTAAATTAGTCAGGCATATGGGAAATAATTAGAATTATGTCCAATGAGTCTGAGCATGCAAGCTCTAAAATAACCTACCGTCGATTACTCTCATACACTTTTCAATCAAAAGGTGTATTTATTGTTTCAGTGATCAGTATGGTGTTCGTTGCATTATCACAACCCGCTTTTGCGTATTTAATGAAACCTATGCTTGATGGTGGTTTTATTGATAAAGATCCAGACGTTATGATGTGGGTGCCTATGGCAGTGATTCTTGTTTTTGTTGTAAGAACAACAGCTGGTTTTGCATCTGATTATGGTATGGCCTGGATTGGTCGTACGGTGATTCAGAGTATTCGAGCAGAAATGTTTCAAAAAATTCTGCTGCTACCCAATACGTATTTCGATAACACGTCTACGGGCGAAACTATTTCACGATTTACCTTTGATGTTGAACAGTTAGCAATGGCATCAACAACAGCGGTTACTGTGTTAATTAAAGACTCATTAATCCTGTTGAGTCTTCTGGGATGGATGTTTTTTATTAGCCCTAAATTGTCGATAATCTTTTTAGTAATTGCACCTGTTTTGGCAATCATCATTGCCGTGATTTCTAAGCGGTTTAAAATTATTTCAAAGCATATACAAAAATCAATGGGATCAATTACCCATGTTTTAGAAGAATCAATTCAGGCACAACGTGTAGTTAAGATTTTTGGTGGTCAAACTTATGAAATGGATCGCTTTACAGCCAGCAATAATAGTAATCGCCAACAGAATTTAAAATTGACTGTTACATCATCACTTAGTACATCAATTTTGCAAATGATTGTTGGTATCGCTCTGGCTGGTATCATTTTTATGGCAATTCAGGAAGGTGTTAAAAGTGAAATGAGTGCAGGCACATTCATGGCATTTATGGCAGCTATGATGATGTTATTTGCACCATTGAAACGCCTTACCAGTGTGAATGCCGTTTTACAAAAGGGAATAGCGGCTGCAGAAAGCGTATTCATTTTTCTGGATAATGGGAATGAACCAGATGCTGGGACATACGAGTCTGATAATATTAAAGGTGAATTAATCTTCAAGAATTTACATTTTTCTTACAGTAGTGCAGCAGATAAGGAAGTTCTTAAAAATATCAATTTACACATTAAGCCGGGTGAAACAGTTGCTTTTGTAGGGCGTTCGGGAAGTGGTAAATCTACTTTGGTGAATTTAATACCTCGCTTATATGACGGATATCAGGGTGAGATCTTACTGGATGGAGTAGACCTTAATCAGTACAAAGTGTTTAACCTACGTCAACATATCGCTTATGTTGGTCAAGAGATAGTGTTGTTTAATGACACCATTGAACACAATATTTCTTATGGAAGTTCTGATGTAAATTTAGATGAAGTGAATGAAGCAGCAAGCTCTGCGCACGCGAAAGAATTTATAGATCGATTACCTCAAGGCATGCAATCATTGGCGGGGGAAAAAGGTGTACTACTATCCGGTGGCCAGAGACAGCGTCTGGCAATAGCGCGAGCTCTGGTAAAAGATGCACCGCTACTGATTATGGATGAAGCAACGTCGGCTCTAGATACAGAATCAGAACGTGCCATCCAAAGTGCACTGGAAACACTAACTAAAAATCGCACGACTCTCGTTGTAGCTCATCGTTTATCTACCATAGAAAACGCCGATAAAATTGTTGTAATGGATAAAGGTTGTATTGTTGAAGTAGGTACACATCAGGAGTTGATAGATAAAAATGGTGTCTATAGTGCATTACATAATATGCAATTTGCAGAAAATGAAGATGCTTAATGAAACGACTAGACCACTATTGGAGTAGCATTAATTTTGTATCGTTGATATTGCTGCCTTTGTCATGGTTGTTTTGTTTTATCAGCAAGCTTCGAGCTGTTTTATATAGTCTAAATGTTTTTAGTGCCTATAAAGCATCTGTCCCTGTTGTAGTGGTTGGCAATGTTACGGTTGGTGGTACGGGTAAAACACCACTAATAATTGAACTGGTTAAACAATTACAATCGATGGGGAAAAAACCGGGTGTAATCAGTCGTGGCTATGGCGGTACTTCATCTTTCTGGCCTCAACTGGTAGATCAGAATATTACTGCAGAGCAGGTGGGCGATGAGCCTAAGTTAATCCATGAACGTACGGCTTGTCCTGTGTCGGTAGGGCCAAACAGACAGCAGGACATAGAGCTGTTATTAAATAAATATCATTGCGACGTGATTTTGTCCGATGATGGCTTACAGCATTATGCCTTACAAAGAGATGTGGAAATTGTAGTGGTGGATGCACAACGTCAGTTTGGTAATGGTTTTTGTCTGCCTTCTGGCCCATTAAGAGAAAGTGTGTCGCGATTACAGAAAGTCGATATGGTGCTGCTAAATGGAGGAGAAGCTGATCAAGATTCCTTTACACTGCAGCCAGCATTTTGTTTACCGATTAATAAACAAAATGAAAAACCAAAGGCCTTGTCTGATTTTTCGGGTCAGAAAGTTCATGCAATTGCAGGCATTGGGAATCCACTAAGATTTTTTAATATGTTACGAAGACTGGGTGTACAGGTAATTGAACATGAGTTTATAGATCATGCTTCGTATTTACAAACTGACTTGATATTCAATGATGACCTGCCAGTGCTAATGACAGAAAAAGATGCGGTTAAGTGTGCCGAATTTGAATTGGCGAATCACTGGTCTGTACCGGTTAGTGCAATATTCTCTAAGTCGGCAGAAAAGAAAATACATCAGCTTTTACAGTCAATTTAATCCAAACGTTTTATTAGGGTATATGATGGATAAAAAACAAATAGAAATGATGGCCTGTCCTGAATGTCAGGGTAAATTAGAATACAGTAAAGACTCTAAAGAACTTATCTGTGAGTCATGTAGTTTAGCATTTCCTGTTCGTGATGGAATACCTGTTATGTTAATTGAAGAAGCGCGTAGTATTGCTGAAGAAGATTAAAGATATTTAGTATGACTGATTACAATATTGTTATTCCTGCACGATATGCATCGACTCGATTTCCGGGTAAACCTTTGGTTGAAATAAATGGCAAGACAATGCTTGAGCATGTTTATGCTGTGGCAAAAAAATCAAACGCTAAAAACATTGTGATTGCGACTGATGATGAGCGTATTAAATCGGTGGCAGATAAATTTTGCGATAAGGTATTAATGACATCTGATCAGCACCAGTCGGGGACCGATCGTTTGGCTGAAGTTTGTGAAATTATGCAGTGGCAGGTAGAAGATATTGTTGTTAACTTACAGGGTGATGAGCCATTAACACCACCAGAATTGCTTCATCAGGTTGCAACTAACTTACACGATTTTCAGGATTGTGCGATTGCCACATTAACCACGCCAATAGAAGAGAAGAGCGAGATTGATGATCCCAATATTGTGAAAGTGGTTTCTGATATAAACGGCTATGCATTGTATTTTAGTCGTGCAGCAATTCCTTATAAAAGGGAAGCAAATGAGCCAACTGCAGAAAATCAATATTATCGACATCTTGGGATTTATGCTTACCGTGTAGAGTTTCTAAATAACTACAATAAAATGCCACAATGTCCACTTGAAACAATAGAAAAATTGGAACAACTCCGTGCCATGTATCACGGTTATAAAATTCATACGCAACAAGCGGTTAAATTGCCTGGGCCAGGAATAGATACTCCTGAAGATTTACAGAAAGTTAACGCGTTAATTACACAATAATCTACGATTTATAATCAGGCATTAAATAATATGAGTGAATCCCTTACTTTTTTTGTAACCTGTTCAAAAGGTTTTGATGATCTATTAGTAAAGGAGCTTGAAGCGCTTGGTATAGATAATGTTGAGCAGAAATATTCTGGCATTGGTTTTGTTGGTACGCTAGAGCAGGCTTATGCCGTTTGTTTGTGGTCACGTTTAGCTAGCCGTGTTTTGCTAAAGCTTGACAGCTTTCCAGTGAAGACTGATGATGATTTATATGCGGGCTTGCAGAAAATTAACTGGCCTTCGCATATAGAAATGGATGGCACAATTGCAGTTAACTGTACTCTGAATCAATCTGATATTACTAATTCTCATTATGCTTCGTTACGTACTAAAGATGCCATAGTTGACCAGTTCAACGATTTATACGAATCACGTCCATCAGTTGATACGGATCGTCCAGACGTTCGTATAAACGTACATATCGATCATAATGTAGCTGATGTTAGTCTGGATTTATCTGGTGAACCCTTGCATATGCGAGGTTATCGTATAGCCAGGGTAGCTGCTCCACTAAAAGAAAATCTTGCCGCAGCTATTCTTATGCGTTGTGGTTGGCCGGAAAAAAAATCTAATTTAGTTGATCCAATGTGCGGCTCTGCTACTTTTTTAATTGAAGCTGCAAACATGTGTCTTGATATTGCTCCAGGTATAAAACGTAAATATTACGGGTTTATGTATTGGAAAGGGCATGACGCGAATGTATGGAATACACTTCTTGCTGATGCAAAAAAGCGCGCGAAAGCACCATCTGAATTAACGATTTCATTAACGGGTTTTGATGCATCAAAAGACTCGATTGCTGCGGCCAGACAAAATGTACATTCTGCTGGTTTACAGGATGTTATTACATTAGAGCAAAGCAATTTCACACAAAGTTGTGAGTTGTTTAAAACCGCAGCTATTTCTATGGAACCAGGGCTGGTACTGGTAAATCCTCCTTATGGTGAGCGTCTTGGTGATAAGAAGGAGCTTGAGGATTTATACTCGGAAATGGGTGAGTGCTGGCGTGATCACTTTCCGGACTGGCGTATTGCATTATTCGCTGCGGATGATGCATTGGTTAAGCATATTGGTTTGCGAGCACACCGCAGTAATAGTTTTTTTAATGGTGCGATAAAGTGTAAGTTACATCAATATCAAATCCGACCTGCACTTTCAGAAGAAAAAAAGATTATACGAGATGAGAGGTACTTAGAACAACGCGCTGCAATTTTCAATCGACTCAAGAAAAATGCCAAGCATATCAAACGCTGGGCAAAGAAAAATAACGTAGAGGCTTACCGTGTCTATGATGCCGATATTCCAGAATATTCAGCTGCGATAGATGTATATGCTGACTGGGTGCATGTGCAGGAATATAAGGCACCTATTACAATAGATGAAGGTAAGGCAAGGCAGCGTTTTGATTTGCTTGTAGATGTTTTACCTGAAGTTTTAAATGTTCATAAGAATCGAATTATTGTAAAAACCAGACGTCAGCAGAAAGGTTTGTCTCAATATGAAAAACAAAGTGATAATCACAATGTGTTTTTTGTTGAAGAGAACGGCCATAAGTTCTATATCAATCTATCTGACTTTCTCGATACAGGTTTATTCCTTGATCACCGTATCACGAGACAGTTAGTATTTGATAAGGTTCAGCAGTTTGGAAGTGGAATTGAATTTCTGAACCTGTTTTCCTACACTTCTTCTGTGTCTGTATATGCAGCAGCTGCGGGCGCAAATACAACCAGTGTCGATATGTCAAACACCTATATCGACTGGTCAAAACGCAATTTTAGATTGAATGAATTGATGTCTGATAAACATGAGTTTATTAAAGCCGATTGTATGAAGTGGCTGGGGAAAGCAATAGATGAGCCTAAGCGATATAAACTGATATTTATTGATCCACCAACATTCTCAAATTCAAAATCTATGGATTATGTATTTGATATTCAAAAAGATCATGAAGGCTTAATTCATGCTGCGATGAGCTTGTTAGAGGATGAGGGAGAATTAATATTCTCGAATAACTTTAGAAAGTTCAAAATCAGTGAAGGTTTGAAAGAGTTGTATGATGTTAAAGATATTTCAGCAGCGACTATTCCTGAAGATTTTAAACGGAATCAAAAGATTCATCGCTGCTATGTTATAAAGGCCCTTTAGGGAGCAAACGGCAGCGATGAAGTATTGTTTCTTACTGTATCATCGCCTCAGCTTCGTGAGCCGGTGTTAATAGCGTATTGATCAGCTGATCTTCAAGCTCAATGCGCGTAGCAAGCTCTTCACCCAGGATTGATAGTTGTGATGGAAGTTTGTTCTTTAGCTCATCTGTAAAGCTACTTACGCCATCATAGGTATCATTAAATTCAACGGCCAGAGCAGTTGTCTTTTCAATTCTTGTATAAATCGTATCCGCCAGACTAACGATTTCATGGCGTCTTTCTTTGCCTTCAGATATACGACTGTATAACTCGAAGTGACCTGTTGCTATGTAATCGATAAGTAACTGACAAAATTCTTGCAAGTTCTCTGCTTCAATATCTTCAGCAGACGTTATTTTGCTGCCATCACAGCCTGCCAGACTGCAGTACAGTGCGAGAACTTCATTGCGCTCACTAATTAATTTTTTTATTTCTCTACGTGTGCGCGCGCGTCGATCAGTAGCTGGTTGTACGTCTACAGAGTCATTCATGCGAAACCTCTTGCATGTGTTTTATTATTTAGTTCATTTTTCACAGGTTTAATCCTTAAAAAGCGCTATGAAATTACGTAATAGAGTCGTTTAATATTTTTTCTACGACTTTTTGCTTTGGTCTCTCAATTGTCTAACTAAACTGATGATGTTCTTTAAAAGACCAGAGTTGAAAATTGCCTTATTTGATACCTAAAATCAAGTCATTCTTTATTTTGAGTGCTATATGTCGTTAAATTTATTAGATTTATACTTCAAATAGGTGGTTTGTTGATTATATACACATGTATATCGTTTGTTTCTAATATAGATGACTTGATAGTATTTAATATTATGCGCAAACTGTAAATACTAATTAACGGCATGGATATACGATGTTCTCATTACATAAAAAATTGACAATTCCTTCTGCCGATGAGGCGCTTCCAGGTAGAGATGAGCAAATAGTGGCTCCAGCTGAGCACTTTGTGAATGGTCATACGCTAGTAGAACCTTTTCCTGAGAAACTTTCCAAAGCCGTTTTTGGTTTAGGTTGCTTTTGGGGTGCAGAGAGAAAATTTTGGCAACAGCCCGGTGTTTACTCAACTGCAGTCGGATATTCTGCTGGCCATACTAGAAATCCAAGTTATCAGGAAGTCTGTTCGGGAATGACAGGGCATAATGAGGTAGTACTGGTTATATATGATGAAACTGTGTGTAGTTATGAACAGTTAGTAAAGTTGTTTTTTGAATCTCATAATCCTACGCAGGGTATGCGTCAGGGGAATGATCAAGGTACACAATATCGTTCAGGTATTTATTATTTCACCGACAAACAAAAACGAACTGCCGAATTGCTCGAAGCTGAATATCAGCAACAACTAACAGCGAATGGGCTTGGTGCTATTACGACAGAAATAATGGAACAAGGTCCTTTTTATTACGCTGAAGATTATCATCAGCAGTATTTGGCTAAAAACCCTAATGGTTATTGTGGTCTGGGTGGTACGGGTATTAATTTTGACCAATAGTGCGATGTTCTAATTCGCCTGTCTTATAGCAAGTACTATTTGGTTACGTAATGTTTTTACCTGATTCAATCGATTTACGTCTTTGTCGGAAATGGGCAAAATAGAGTCAGCATACAATACACCCATAGGAATATTTTTTACTACTATAGGGCAGACCAACATAGATTTTTTAGTGTATTTTTCTTTGTACCATTTAGGTAATAATTTATCCGCTTTACCAGATGGAATATCTTCAATAATCAAGTCTTTCGCCTGCTTCAATGACATATTAAATATGTCATCGCCGCCATTAGGGATGCTAAAACGCTCTATTATTGTTTCAATGTCAGGCCCAAATCCATAACGCGCATTTATTGATGTTCTACCTTTGTTGATAAAGCAAAACATTACGCGGTGAAAGTTTAAATTTGTGTAGATGGTTTCCATTACCATAACCAGAATTTGATTTAGAGGAGCACCATCCAGAATGGCTTCGGTTATTTCCTGTATGGCATTTAAAATGGTTTGCTGCTGATCGAGAGTGTGGTTCAGTGCCTCATTATCATCTGATTCACCAGTTATCGTGATATCTGTTTCAGAAGGTATCCATTCATTAGCTTTTTTGAAAATGCTGCTGCTGCCTAAATCCAAATTGACTAGCTGAGCATATTTTTCCATTTCAACGAGAGCATTTTCCAGAATATCTTCCATCTGAGAGCGAGAGATTGACATGCTGTTACTATAACGTGAGGCAAGTGCTTCAAAATTCTGCTGACGTTCAGCAGGACTCGTTATGCTAATCATGCCACAGTATTCATTTGTAAAGCTTGAAACATGAGTTAGTAGGCCAATTTGGTCCTCAGGTTTTTTAAGTTCTCCTGCGGGTAGTGTTTTCATACTATCTAAAATAGCAGAAGGAAGTTGCCATGATTCACCTATGGCCATACCAATTTCATCAAAGCCGACACCCAATACAGATTCAGCTGCAGCATGCTCAGTCATGTTTTTTTGTTTTACTAAATCAAAAATGACTTCGGACTCTTCGGGGAAATAATAAATTGCCAGCAACTTGCCTAATTGATTAAACATAGAGCATATATAGGCTTCTTCGGTGTCTTTGACATTCATTTCATTGGCAACACCATTTGCGAGGCTACCACTAATCATTGAGCTGATACATGCCTCTTTTAAAATCTCAGCCTGATTTTTATCTTTGAGATGATCAAGTAACATTAAACCTAGAGCCGCGTTCCTAACTTCTTCAAAACCTAAAATAACAACGGCGCGTGATATTGTGCTGATATGTCCACCATATTGTCCATACAAAGGCGAATTAACCAGGCGCAGTAATTTACTTGATAGTGAGTAATCTTTGAGAATTGCATTAGATAAAATATTTGCTGAGGTATCGCCAGAGGCCTTAGCTTTCTGACTTAGTTCAACAATTTGATGTGACATCGTAGGGAAGTCTTTTTTATGCTCCATGCGACGCAGTAAAAAATCTAATGTGCTGTTATTTTTTGCGCCTGTTTTTTTGTCAATATGGGAAGAGGGTACGGGGCTATCGGGTGCAATACGCTTCAAATGGTCGAGTAAGTCCTGACGCATATCTAGTGCATCAGCGTAACGTGCCTGCGGGTCTTTCTGTAATGCCTTCTGTAGAATTTCTTTTATAGCGGGGTCTATATCAGTTGGAAACTCAATGTCTTCATTGCTTATTTTATTAATAATCGAAAACTTATTGTCTTCCTGTATCGCAGCCTTTCCCGTTACCATTTCATAGAGCACTAAACCGAGAGAGAATAAATCCGAAGACTGCGTTATCTTTTGTGCATTACATTGTTCGGGAGACATATATTTTAATGTACCCCAAATCGCTTCGTCATTTTTTTGCCCCATTAAAGTGGCAATGCCAAAATCCATTAGACGTGGTTTGTCCTGACTGGTTATTAAAATATTACTTGGGTTTATGTCTCTGTGAATAATATGTCGTTTATGTGCGTATCCAATACCGTTTAATAATGGCGCTAAAATATTAATGGCATCTTTGCTGCTTAATCGTCCCTTACTGATTAAATGCTCCTTTAGTGAGTGTCCGTCTACATACTCAAATACCAGATAAGGAGTCCCCAGATGCTCATCCATTTCAAACAATGTAATAATGCTAGGGTGCTGTAGTTTGGCAATGGTACGGGCTTCAGTTATTAACTGTTTTTTTGTTGATGCTGCATTTTTGTTATCTAGGTGAATGGTCTTTATAGCAACATTACGTTCAAGCTGACTATCTGTAGCAAGGTAAACAATGCCCTGAGAACCTCTGCCTAGTTCTTTCGTGATTTTAAAACGACCAATATTCTTCGGTAGAGCAGAGTTTGTTTGTGACATGTGTGAGACTATCTATATACTTTTTATTAACAGTACAAAAAGCATAGACGCAGCGTGTTGAAACGCAAGCAATGCAATAGGTAAAGCCTGTTACTGTCCCTCGTTAATGAGGGACAGTAACAGGCTTTAATAATGCGAGGCTTACTTGAGAGGTTTGTATTTTATGCGGTGAGGGTTCATTGCTTCATCGCCAAGGCGACGTTTACGATCTTCTTCATAATCTGAATAGTTACCTTCAAACCAGGTGACAGTCGAGTCGCCCTCAAATGCGAGTATGTGAGTGGCTATACGATCAAGGAACCAGCGATCGTGCGAAATAACTACGGCGCAGCCTGGGAAGTCGAGGATGGCTTCTTCCAGGGCACGTAAGGTTTCTACATCAAGGTCATTGGTAGGTTCATCAAGTAGTAAAAGATTACCACCTTTCTTGAGTAACTTGGCTAGATGTACACGGTTTCGTTCACCACCGGATAAATTCTCAATACGTTTTTGCTGGTCTTCACCTTTGAAGTTGAAATGACCAACATACGCTCGAGATGAAGTGGTGTAATTGCCGACTTCAATATTATCCAGGCCGTCAGAAATTTCTTCCCAGACGGATTTGCTACCGTCTAAAGAATCTCGACTCTGGTCAACGTGAGCGATTTTTACGGAATCACCGACACGGAACTCACCAGAATCTGGCTTTTCCTGACCTGTAATCATATTAAACAGGGTTGTTTTACCCGCACCGTTGGGGCCGATAATGCCGACAATACCACCCTGAGGTAAGTTGAAATTTACATTCTCATAAAGTAGACGGTCACCGAAGCTCTTACTAATATTTGTTGCTTCAATAACCAGGTCACCCAGACGTGGGCCGGGAGGAATATACAGTGATTTAGTTTCACTGCGTTTTTGATAATCATCAGACTGTAATTCAGCAAAGCGTGACATACGTGCCTTACTTTTGGCGTGACGACCTTTGGCATTAGAACGAACCCATTCCAATTCGGCCTTAATGGCTTTTTGGCGACCAGCTTCTTTCTTTTCTTCTCGTTCAAGACGATTTTGTTTTTGTTCCAACCATGAAGAGTAATTACCTTCCCATGGAATGCCCTGGCCACGATCTAGCTCTAAAATCCAGCCGGCGACATTATCGAGGAAGTAACGGTCATGGGTTACGGCAACCACGGTTCCAGAGAAATCGGCAAGAAAACGCTCTAACCAGGCAACAGACTCGGCATCTAGATGGTTAGTTGGTTCGTCTAATATCAACATATCCGGTGTAGACAGTAGTAAGCGACATAGAGCCACACGACGTCGTTCACCACCAGATAGTTTACTAACATCTGCATCCCATGGTGGAAGACGTAATGCATCTGCAGCAATTTCTAGCTTATGGTCTAGATTGTGAGCATCGGCTGCCTGAATAATGTTTTCCAGACGAGCCTGTTCAGCTGCCAGGGCATCAAAGTCGGCATCTGGTTCTGCATAGGCCGCGTATACCTCATCTAGTTTAGATTGAGCTTCAGTAACGGCTTTGAGGCCGTCTTCAACGTTTCCACGTACGTCTTTAGATTCATCTAATTCCGGCTCTTGCTGAAGATAGCCAATATTAATACCAGGCTGCGGGCGTGCTTCTCCAATAATGTCAGTATCGACGCCAGCCATGATGCGAAGCAGGGTAGATTTACCTGAGCCGTTATAACCGAGTACGCCGATTTTGGCACCAGGAAAGAAATTCAGATTGATGTTTTTAAGGAGTTCTTTCTTCGGTGGGACAATTTTGCCCACGCCATTCATTGTATAAATATATTGAGCCATAGGAATAACGTTCTTATATTGTTAGAAATTTATAACAGTCGTAAGACCAGCCAGATTTTTGCTGATTATACGTGAATGAGAACTAAAAAATACTCAGATGATTTGGCTACACTTTAAATGTATATTTTAAATGCTTTATATATCGAAGCTTTTGAAGTTTTTTGACTTAAATTATGATGGACGTGTTTTTATTTACCAGCTTATTAGTATGTGGAGGTGCTAGTGTCCCTGTTGTTTCTGTGAGTTCATGCGCATTACGCACAAGCACTGGTTTAAAAGATAGAGGCTCTATTGAATATGAGCTTTATAGTAAATAGAGACCAACTATAAAATTATGAACAAACACTATTCAATAGCTTCGATTTTAGCGCTGAGTTCCTTATTTCTGGGAATGTCTAAACCTATAGAGAAACAAGTGTTACCCGCTTCAGATGATCAACAAGAGACAATTGAACGAAAGGCTCAATATACAAAACCTCATGCTGCTATTTATCTTGATTACCAGAGCCCAGGGAATCTTACAATTGATGATCAATTAGAGTTGCGGCTTAACTTTAAAGTACGTGATCAAGCAAAGCAGTTACAGGTTAAAGTGAGTTTGGAAGATATCTTACTATTACAGTCTGATTCGCAGTTTGAATTTGATACATCAGGGAATAAACAAAATTCAGTCACCATTTTAGCAACTGCGCTCAAGGAAGGTACTGCTCGGATTAAACTCGATACTACTATTTTAGTTGAGGGGCGATATCAGTCACGCTCTTTTATTATTCCTGTGATTGTGGGTGATCCAGCACAGTTCAAATCAGTTGTGACGGGTCGTGTTATTTCAAGGCCCGGTTACACAGTTGATAAAGAGCATGGTGTAGTCTCAATGCCGGCTGTAGAGGCATCAGAATAAAATCCCTTTTTTAGGCGCGTAATTCCTACATCTGGTATCTTTGCTAGCTTCAAACCCCCATATAAGCTATGCTATCTCGCTTTTAAGGCCCTGTGGCCAGCGTTTGTATTATTAATCACTATTTATACGATTTTCGGAGATTAGAATGTTTTCAGCAGATATGACTATTGAGGGTTATGACGACGAATTGATGGATGCCATCAATGAAGAAACACAACGTCAGGAAGACCATATTGAGCTAATTGCATCTGAAAACTATACCAGCCCCCGTGTAATGCAGGCGCAGGGATCTGCGTTAACTAACAAGTATGCGGAAGGCTACCCGGGTAAGCGTTATTACGGTGGTTGTGAGTATGTTGATAAAGCAGAGCAGCTGGCGATTGATCGTGCGAAGAAGTTATTTGGTGCCGATTATGCGAATGTTCAGCCACATTCAGGTTCACAGGCCAATGCAGCCGTATTTATGGCTTTATGCTCACCTGGCGATACTGTTCTAGGTATGAGTCTGGCTCATGGTGGCCACTTAACCCACGGTTCACACGTGAGTTTCTCGGGAAAAATTTATAACGCAGTTCAATATGGCTTAAATGCAGAAACCGGTGAAGTTGATTATGAGCAGGTAGCTGCATTGGCACGTGAGCATAAGCCTAAAATGATCATCGCTGGTTTCTCTGCGTATTCAAAAATCATGGACTGGCAAAAATTCCGTGATATTGCCGACGAAGTTGGTGCTTACCTGTTTGTCGATATGGCTCATGTAGCAGGTCTGGTTGCTGCAGGTATTTACCCTAACCCTGTGCCAATTGCAGATGTTGTCACTTCAACGACACATAAGACATTGCGTGGTCCACGTGGTGGCATCATTTTGGCAAAAGCCAATGATGAAATTACTAAAAAGTTTAACTCGTCTATTTTCCCAGGTACACAGGGTGGTCCGTTGATGCATGTAATTGCGGCCAAGGCTGTTGCTTTCAAAGAAGCAATGGAGCCTGAGTACGTTGATTACCAGAAGCAGGTCGTTAAAAACGCACAGGCTATGGCTCAGGTATTTATGGATCGTGGTTATGATGTTGTTTCTAATGGCACAGAAAACCATTTGTTCCTTGTTAGTTTTATTAAGGCAGGTTTAACGGGTAAAGATGTGGAAGCAGCATTAGGTGCGGCACACATTACAACTAATAAAAACTCTGTACCGAATGATCCACAATCACCCTTTGTGACTTCAGGCATTCGTGTCGGTACACCCGCATTAACAACACGTGGCTTTAATGAGCAGGAGTCTGCTGACCTTGCGAGCTGGATGTGTGACATTATTGATGACATATCAAATACATCGGTTATTGATGATGTTAAGGCAAAAGTTGCTGAAATTTGTGCAAGACTGCCCGTTTATAAAAAATAATAAAAAGTAATAACATAGAAATAATCGCTCGCCATTGGGCGGGCGATAACTAAATTGATAAAAGAAACTCATTATGCACTGTCCTTTTTGTAAAGCGCCAGATACGCGAGTAGTAGATTCCCGGTTAGGTGGTGATGGCGACCAGGTTAGGCGTCGTAGAGAGTGCGTTGAGTGTTCTGAACGTTTTACAACATATGAGACGGCAGAATTGAGTTTGCCACGTATTATTAAACAAGATGGTACAAGACAAACTTTTGATGAAGTTAAGCTGCGTTCAGGTTTAACCAAGGCGCTGGAAAAAAGACCTGTCAGTATTGAAAAAATTGAAGACAGCATCAGTCATATTAAACACAAATTACTTTCACAGGGTGAACGTGAAGTTGATGCCAGAACAATTGGTGAATGGGTGATGGAAGAATTACAGGCTTTGGATCATGTTGCATATATTCGCTTCGCATCTGTTTATTTAAGTTTTGAAGATGTAGATGCATTCCGTAAGACTATTGAGAAGTTAGAGCAACAATAATATTTATATTTATTTTAAATAAATCGAAGCTATTAACTTATTGTCGTTATTATTAATTCACGAAAACTATTTAAATAGATGACTCAACGATCAATCGATCATAGCTTCATGGCCAGAGCAATTCAGCTGGCGGCAAAAGGGCTTTATACAACTCAGCCTAATCCTCGTGTGGGTTGTGTAATTGTTCTCAATAATAAAATTGTTGGCGAAGGTTTTCATCAGCAAGCAGGTGGCCCTCATGCGGAAGTGCATGCGCTAAATCAGGCCGGTGCGAAAGCAAAAAATGCCACAGCTTATGTAAGCCTGGAGCCCTGTAGTCATCAAGGTAAAACACCACCCTGTGCCAATGCATTAATAGATGCAGGTGTTAGTCGTGTGGTTTGTGCCATGCAGGACCCAAATCCATTAGTTGCCGGGCAAGGTATTAAAAAATTACAGGATGCCGGTATCTCTGCAGATTGTGGTGTAATGGAAACGGAGGCTGAGGCACTTAATCCCGGTTTTATAAAACGTATGAAAACTGGTTTGCCTTTTGTCCGCGTTAAGCTGGCCATGAGTCTGGATGGGCGAACAGCAATGTCATCCGGTGAAAGTAAGTGGATAACCGGAGACGCGGCAAGAACTGATGTGCAGCGTTTACGTGCCAGAAGCTCAGTCATTTTAACTGGCAGTGGTACTGTGCTTGCTGATGACCCATCTATGAATGTGCGTATAAGCGCAAGTGATTTAGGTTCTTCCGTAGAGCCACATCAGCCATTAAGAGCCATTATTGATGGCGAGTTAAAAATATCCAATGAGAGTAATATTTTTAAGCGGCAGGGTGAATGTGTTGTCTTTACTGCTGCAGATGAATCTCAGGCCAAAAGTATTACGGCAGCTCAGGTAGTGTCGTTACCTGCGACTACAGGAAAAGTTGATCTGGTGAAGATGCTGAAATATTTAGCAGAGCAACAGGTCAATGAAGTACATCTAGAGGCAGGCAGTAAATTGTGCGGTGCATTTTTGGGCTTACAGCTTGTTGATGAAATTGTAATTTATATGGCGCCACATATAATGGGCGACTCGGCCAAAGGTTTATTTCATTTGCCGGAAATTGAGACTATGTCGCAACGCATTAATTTAGATATAAAAGAAATAAGGCAAATAGGTAAAGATTGGCGTATAACCGTTTTACCGCAGTATGCGTAAAAATTTTGTAATTCTTCAAGAACAACTTAATTTAAGAAGTGAGTAGATTATGTCCACAATTGTAGTGGTCAGTAAAAACGGTAAGGCTTGTATAGCCGCTGACAGTTTAACAAGTTTTGGTGATTTAAAAATGGGTTCAGCCTATGACCGTTCTCATGACAAAATTCAATCTTATAAAGATGGTTTTTTTGGCATAGTCGGTAGTGCAGCACACGCACTGGTAATGGAATCTGTTTTGGCGGATGACAAAATCGAATTAGATTTTAGCTCACGTCTGGAAATCTTTGAAAGCTTCCGCGGTCTTCACTCAGTACTTAAAGAGAATTATTTTTTAAACTCTAAAGACGAGGATGACGACCCTTATGAGGCAACGCATATTGATGCATTAATATGTAACCCAAAAGGTATATTTGGTGTGTATTCATTGCGTGAGGTAAGTGAGTACACCAAATTCTGGGCAATTGGCTCAGGCTCTGAATTTGCATTAGGTGCAATGCATGCACTTTATAATCGACTGGATTCAGCTGAAGAAATTGCTAAGGCAGGTGTCGAAGCGGGTGCAGAATTTGATAGCTCTTCCTCATTACCAATGAGCTTTAAAATCATCGACCTGAAAGCTTAAGTGAGAGATAAATAATATGTTCACAGGCATTATAGAATCAGTAGGTAAGATTGAGTCTATTGAAGATAAAGGTGGTGATGCTCGCTTCTGGATTAATACCGCAAAAATGGATATGTCAGATGTAAAGCTCGGTGATAGCATTGCCATGAACGGTGTTTGCCTTACCGCTATCGAATTACGAGATAATGCTTATTGTGCAGATGTATCAGGTGAGACCTTATCGCTTACCTCATTAAAGCAATTGAAAGAAGGCAGTGCGGTAAATTTAGAAAAAGCCCTGACACCACAAACACGTCTTGGTGGGCATATGGTGAGTGGTCATGTGGATGGTTTGGGTAAGGTGATAGATCGCTATGATGATGCACGTTCAGTACGCTTCATCATTGAGTCACCAAAATCCCTGGCTAAGTACATCGCGGTAAAGGGCTCAATCACGGTCGATGGTATTAGCCTTACGGTGAATAAATTAGATGGCTGTCAGTTTGAATTGAATATTGTGCCGCATACAATACAAGAAACAATAATGGGTAGTTATCATCCAGGAACTGAAGTTAATCTTGAAGTTGACCTTGTTGCGCGTTACCTTGAGCGCTTAATATTGGGTGAGCAGGCAGCGGAGCCGGGCGCTAAAATTACAGAATCTTTTCTAGCAGAAAATGGATTCATGAAATAAGTGCTTGTAATTGGCTCTTTTAGACCAGAATATATAGCTGCATTAATATAATAAAACACATTAAGAAATAGATATATGTCATTGAATAATATAGAAGAAATAATAGAAGATATTAAGCAGGGCAAGATGGTTGTCATTATGGATGATGAAAACCGCGAAAATGAAGGTGATCTGTTGATGGCTGCCTCTGCAGTGACCGCAGAAGATATTAACTTCATGGCACGCTATGGTCGTGGCCTGATTTGCCTGACCTTGAGTGAAGCACGTTGCCGACAATTACGTCTACCTCAGATGGTTGATGCAACAGACGATATGCACGGTACAAACTTTACCGTCAGCATAGAAGCCGCCGAAGGCGTTACTACTGGTATTTCTGCTTCAGATCGTGCCATTACGGTTCAGGCTGCGGTAGCTGAAAATGCAGGCCCGCAGGATATCGTTCAACCTGGTCATGTTTTTCCATTAAGGGCGCAACCCGGTGGTGTACTTAATCGTGCCGGCCACACTGAGGCAGGTTGTGATTTTGCCCGTTTAGCTGGCTTTGAACCCGCTGCAGTGATTGTTGAGATTCTTAATGATGACGGTACGATGGCACGTCGTCCAGATTTAGAAAAGTTCGCTAAAAAGCACAAACTCAAAATTGGTACGATTGAAGATCTTATTCGTTACCGTATTGAAAATGAGAAGACAGTAGAGCGTGTTGCAGAGAGTGATTTTCCAAATGACTTTGGTCACTTCCGTTTATATGCATATCAAGATGAAATTGGTAACGACTTACATCTTGCCTTAGTGAAAGGTGAAATTGATAAAGACAAACCAGTTCGTGTACGTGTGCATATGGAAAATACCATGTGTGATGTCCTTGCTTCGAGCAAAAAACGTGGTTGGCCGTTACGTGATGCTATGAAAGAAATTGTAGATGCCGATGAGCCAGGTGTTATTGTGATTTTGCGTGAACCTGAATCTGCAAGGCAAATTGTACAGTGGATGGTTAATCATACTGAAGATGCCACCAGTAATGATGCATCACCTAAAGACTTACGTACATATGGTATTGGTGCACAGATATTAATGGACCTTAATGTTCAAAAGATGCGCTTGATGGCTGCACCACGTCGAATCCATGGATTAGCCGGTTTTGGGCTTGAAGTAGTCGATTATATTACTGGTAGCGAATAGCAGGTATAATCTGCAAATTGAATTAGTTACCTTATAAGTTATTTAATAAATACGTTTATATAGAGAATAATAATGTCAGATATAACAATCATTGAAGGCGAGCTGCAGTACAAAGAAGGCAACTTTGCTATTTTGAGTGCGCGTTTTAATAGTTTTATTGTTGATAGCCTTGAAGCAGGTGCTATCGATGCACTTAAGCGTCACGGTGTTCCTGAGTCTAATATCACTGTAGCAAAAGTACCCGGTGCTTATGAAATGCCGTTGGCAATTCAACAGATGGCACAAAGCGGTAAATATGATGCAATTATTGGATTAGGTGCTGTTATTCGTGGTTCTACTCCGCATTTTGATTTTGTAGCGGGTGAGGCTTCAAAAGGCATGGCCAATGTTTGTTTAGATCATAATATTCCAGTGATTAATGGCGTACTAACGACTAATTCTATAGAGCAGGCCATTGAGCGTGCGGGTACTAAAGCCGGTAATAAAGGTGCAGAAGCTGCGATTACGGCGATTGAAATGGTTAACCTACTTAAGAAGCTTGCTTAATGTCAGTATCAGTTGCAAAAGGTCGTAGTAACGCTCGTAAAAAAGCAATGCAGGCTTTATATCAATGGCAGATGTCAGGAAATGACCTTAGTGAAATTGAAGCGCAATTTCATGAAGAGCAAAATATGGAAAAAGTCGATGTTGAGTATTTCAGTGCTTTATTGCATGAAGTGCCAGCACAGGTTAATTCATTGGATGAACTGATTGCCAAATACAGTGATCGAACGGCTAGTGAGCTGGATCCTATTGAGCAATCTATTTTACGTTTATCAACTTACGAAATTAAAAATCGTATCGAT
>Ga0316204_10002648_pt1 | contig 39594 bp, 20 predicted proteins | sample 6monrhotite_MG_2_FD_205661 | JGI IMG/M metagenome (GOLD analysis project Ga0316204, IMG submission 205661) | Microbial mat bacterial communities from mineral coupon in-situ incubated in ocean water Damariscotta River, Maine, United States -... | ecosystem: Environmental > Aquatic > Marine >...
CGGCATGCTGGATGCGACGGATGCGTTCCCGCTGGATCCCGCCGAATGGATCGATACGGATGGCGATGGTATGGGGAACAACCAGGACTCGGACGATGATGGAGACGGGATCCCCGATGCGATCGACACGACTCTAGGTCTGGATCCGCTCAATAGCAGCGATGCTTTGAGTGATTTGGATGGCGACGGATTCTCAAATCTAGCCGAGTATCATGCCGGTACGCCGTTGGGTGACGCCGCTATCAATCCAGGTACCGTCGACATTCACCAAACCAAACTGTTCGCCGAAAACCCTGCTCCGTTTGCCTCTCTTGGTAAGAGCATTTCGATGTCCGGGGACACTGTGCTGGCTGGTGCCCCTGGGGCGATGGTTGCGGGCGTGTCGCAAGGCGCCGCTTACGTGTATACCCGAACTGCATCCGGGGAGTGGATACGGCAGGCAGAATTGGTTGCTAACGATGGCGCCTTGAACGATCTTTTTGGAGCGACCGTATATCTGGATGGCGATACGGCCTTTGTCGGTGCGCCTAGATTCTTACATTTGGGTAGCAGTCCCGGGGCGATATACGTATTTGTCCGAGACGCCACGGGAGTATGGTCACAGCAAGCCAAATTAGTGGCGGATGATGGAGCAGCAGGCGATGCCTTTGGCGCCAGCATTTCAGTCTCCGGCAATACGCTGGTGGCCGGCGCAGCCGGACATTCCAACTTGACGGCAGACGCTGCCTATGTGTTCGTGCGTGACGCCCTGGGGCTATGGACGCAACAGGCTAAGTTGCAAGCTTCGGATAGTGCCAGTTTAATTCAAATGGGCCACTTGGGTCGATTTGGCTCCAGTGTTTCGATATCCGGCGACTCCATAATTGTCGGTTCCCCCCAAGCATATCACGGCGCCGCGTACATCTTTGTTCGTGATACTAGCGGTGCATGGACTCAAGAGGCTAAGTTGGCTGCGCCGTCGTCTATGCGCGTTTCCTTTGGTGTTAGGGTAGCGATTTCCGGCGATAGTGCGTTGGTTGCCCTGACTGGGCGCGTTTATTCCTATGTACGTGATGCTCTGGGAGTTTGGCTCTCTCAAGAGCTTGTGGGGAATCAGTCACTTTCGTCTTTTGTAGAGTCTCCGGATATCGCCTTGAAAGGCGATATCGCGCTGATTGGGGACTTCGGCAGCACATATATTTTCGGCTCATCCCCCTTTATTCGGGTGTATTGGCGTGATGCTCAAGGTGGCTGGCAAAGGCAAGGCGAGTTGACTCCGTTGGCAGGAAGCGGCGTTTCCTTTGGCTCGAGTATTTCCTTGAGCAATATCTCGGTTGCGGTTGGAAAACCCAGGGATACAGATTTTTCCGTTACGCGAGTGGATAGCGGACAGGTATATTCCGGGGCAGTTTATGTCTTCCAGGATGTGCTGGCCGATGATGACCACGACCATTTTATGGATCTATGGGATAACTGTCGGGGCGTAGCCAACTCCGATCAGATCGACACCGACCGGGATGGGATGGGTGATGCCTGCGATCCCGATGATGACAACGACTTGTACCCCGATGCCGTGGACTATTTCCCGCTCGATTACTCGGAATGGAGCGATGCCGATGGGGACGGCATTGGCGATAACGGCGATCCGGATGACGACAATGACGGCATCCCCGATACCATCGAGTTGTCTTACGGGCTGAATCCGCTGAACGCAATTGACGCGGCGTCGGACCTGGATGTGGATGGCGCAAGCAATCTCGCGGAATATAGAGCCGGAACTTCGTTGAGTAATCCGACAGTCAATCCCGGTACCGTACCGATACCGCGTTACAAGGTCTTGGACGCCGACGGTGTAGCCGGGGATTATTTTGGCCGTGCCGTTGCGATTTCCGGTGATTGGGCTCTGATCAGCGAGGCAAGGGGTACATCGGCAGTCTACGTCTATCACCGTGACCTATCGGGAGACTGGATCCAGGAGGCTAGGTTGTTGCCGGATGGTGGCTCCGTATCGGGTCCATATATCTCTAGCGTGGCCTTGTCCGGTGACACGGCATTTATTGGTGTTTCCTACGAGTCGACCAATGGACTCAGGTCGGGCGCTGTCTATGTATTTGTCCGCGATGTCGGTGGTCATTGGCCACAAAGGGCAAAGTTGCAGGCGACGGATACAACGCCGGTCTATCGGTTCGGCAGTCAGATTTCCCTGGAAGGAGACACGGCGCTGATCTCCTCTGGCGGGACGTACGACACCACCGGCACAAATACGACCCTTATTGGTGTGGCCTACGTCTTTAAGCGCGATGTCAAAGGGGACTGGGCGCAACAGGCGGTACTGAGTGTCCCAAATCTTAACACGGAGGATATTGCGGGACGCAGCCTCATGTTATCCCTAAGTGGAGATACTGCCTTGATCGGTGCGCATATGGCAGATGGCGTTGCCTCTGGTTCCGGAGCGGCCTATATTTTTACTCGTGGCGCCGACGGTATTTGGACTGAACAGGTCAAGCTGATTGCTGAAGACGGTGTGACGGGCGATCAGTTCGGCGCTGGGGTTGCGCTATCCGGCGATACCGCTCTGGTCACTGCGCCTGGGGCCACTCTGAGCAACGGAGATTCGGCCGGGGCCGCGTATTTCTTCGTTCGCGACGAGTCTGGCGTATGGCGGCGGCAGGCCAAGCTGGCGGTGAATGGCAATCACTATTATCTCTGGTCTCCGAATAGCGTGGCCTTGTCCGACGATTTGGCCTTCGTCGGTGGGTACGAGGTTTCCAACATCTTGGGCCCATCATGGGCATTTACCCAAGTCGGCGTGGTTTCCGTCTATCGACGAAATTCTGCGGGGGAATGGCGCGCTCAAGGGGTATTGCGCGCTGAGGAAAGTAATACGACGGCCAGTAATTTTGGGGGGGGACTGGCTAGTAACGGTAACACTTTGTTAGTGGGATCCTTATCCGATGGCGACTTTGGGTTTTACGCTGGCGCAGCCTATGTATTCAATGCCGGCTTGGAGGACACAGACAGCGACGGTATCAGTGATGGTTTCGACAACTGTCCCCATGTCGCCAATCCTTCGTTAATGGATGCTGACAATGACGGTATAGGCGATGTCTGTGATACCGATATTGACAATGATGGGGTGCTCAATGATGCTGACGCTTTCCCCGCTGATCCCACTGAATCCGTCGATACCGATGCCGACGGCATCGGCAACAATGTCGATCGCGACGATGATGGTGACGGCGTTCCCGACGCCGTCGAATTGCTCTCAGGGCTGGACCCGCTGAATCCAAACGACGGAATGGCTGACTTGGACGGTGATGGTTTCAGCAACCATGATGAGGCCATCGCAGGGACCTCTATTAGCGATCATCGCAGCGCGCCAGACACCACCGCCAACGAATACATAAAATTATTGGCCTCGGATGGTGCGGAAAGCGATAACTTTGGCAATGCCGTCGCAATATCCGGAGATACGGCTGTGATCGGGGCGATGCATGGCGGTGACCTGGGAGACAATGCCGGGGCTGTTTACGTTTTCACGCGCGACGATTCAGGCGTGTGGTCGCAGCAGCAGAAATTGGTGGCCTCCGATGGCGGTCTCGGAGATGGTTTTGGCATCAGTGTATCCATCGACGGTGATACCTTGGTCGTCGGCGCCATTCTGCATGATGTCTTGGGCAATGCATCCGGTGCCGCATACGTGTTTGTGCGTGACGGTACCGGGTACTGGGCTCAGCAAGGAAAATTGCTAGCCGCCGACGGCATTGCCGGGGACTTATTCGGTTTCAGTGTCGCCGTTTCCGGGGATACCGTTCTAGTGGGTGCCTTCGCAAAAATAGAGAATAGTCAGTCCCATGTCGGTGCCGCGTATATCTTTACCAGGGACGGGATCGGCCAGTGGTTGCAGCAAACCAAAGTGAATGCCCCGGACGTAGTGATCGGCGCCCAGTTCGGTTGGAGTGTGTCATTGTCGGGGGGTACAGCGGTTGTCGGTGCCCCTTTCGATTCCGGAAATGGGGACAGTACAGGATCCGTCTACGTTTATGACAGAGATGCATTGGGCGCCTGGAACCGGACGGCCGATATCACCCCGTCTACGACGGTTACCAATTCGACGACGGGCACGGGGTACGGTTTTGGTATGGGGGTGTCAGTGGTTGGGGAAAGACTTCTGATCGGAGCCCCATTGGGACCGGGGGGGGGGATGGCGTATTTTTACGAAAAAAACCAGTCGGGAGGATGGCGCGAAACGACAAAATTCCATTACGTGAATACGGACTTCGGCTTCGGGGTGGCTGCGGCGCTCTCGACGGGATTCGGTGCCATAGGCGCGAGAGCGGCCGACGGTAATGCAACGCATGTCGGCGCCGCATATTTATTTGCGCCTATGGCAGATGGCTCCTGGAGTCTATGGGATAGGCTGGCGGCCCCGGATGGGGCTGAGGGCGATAACTTTGGTTTGGTCGTCTCGATGTCGGGTCGTTACGCTTTGGTCGGCGCGAGTGGTGCCGATGATTTGGGGGCCGATGCAGGTGCCGCTTATATTGTCGAGATAGCGGCCAAAGACATTGATGGCGATGGATTGGTCGGGCTTCAGGACAGCTGCCCTTGGATCGGCAATTCGGATCAGGCCGATGAGGACGGTGACGACCACGGTGACGTCTGTGACGCCTTCCCTCAGGACAGTACCGAATGGATGGACACTGACAGTGATCTCATTGGCAACAACACCGATACCGATGACGATAACGATGGTGTCTTGGACCAGGACGACGCGTTTCCGTTGGATCCGACGGAGTCTCAGGATGTTGATCACGACGGCATCGGTGACAATGCCGACACGGATGCAAACGGCGATGGCATCCCTGACGTTCAAGCGCTCCAGCCCGTAGCGCCTGAACTATCCGCTGATGGAGCTACGTCCACTGGTGGGACCGGAGGGTTATCCGTTACTTTGCTGGTGCTGCTTGCCATGATGTTGATGTTCTCGATGCGCCGAAAGCGATGTGCGTTATTCCTGCGAGTCTAAGGGCTAGCGGCAGAAGCTCTTCGGGACTGCGTCGTGGCTGCGTAGCGGGGTAGGTGTGTCGGAATTGCCATGACACCAGTGGCTCTCTATCAATAAATACTTTCTGGATTGGGAGGAAACGTCGTGTCGTATCATCTCAGAATCAATGAATTGGGATTGGTTTTAGTCGTTCTGACAGTCCTGTCGGCATGTCAATCAGTTAGTGAAATTATTGGTGCTTCGGCAGAAGGGCCAGGCAACGCTGCCTCACCCTGATGACCTCAAGGCTATCCTTGATGCCCCGATGGCAAGACTGTCGAGATGGTGGTTGATTCCAACGACCACAGTGCCTCTGGCACCTGTGGTGAGGTTGCACCTGGCGGGAATCGAACCTTTGCTGTGCATTTTTCGAATGGTAGTGCCGATCTAGAGCTGGCTCGCGGTGCGACGTCTACCTCAGTGGCACCCGGAGCGAAACGCGTTCTCCATTTCGATTCCGGGATCTTGGATATCTCATGATAAGGGAGGCCGCACGCACCATCATCGTGGTCGCCGATTTATTGGTGTGATGGGTAATGCGCGGCCGTAGAATGGACCTTGTGAGGCCATGATGGAGCAGCTTTCAGTTTAGCTAAAAACTGGCTCTGCCGCGCACGATTTCGGTGCATGATGTTGTGTGAATGCATCGAGATAATGCGTGCATCCCGGTTTTACGGAGGTAGGGCGCGCGGTTGTGCTCGGCGGTCCAAGGCTTTCGGTAGATGCGGAATAACTAATTGATTAATAATTAATTCGTCTATATTTTTCGTTCTATCCCGTTTTGAGTCGGCTGGGGTAGGTCGGGTTTTCTGATGGTTGGCATGTAAGTTGCCTTGTGGTTTGCCAAGCGTTTCGCTGACCAACGGAGGTCGGTGGTTTGATTGAATAGTCAACCTGAACTGGGTAATGATGCCCACATGCCGAATCGGTTTTTCCGATCCGGCATGTGGGCTTTTTTTTCATTGAAATTTTTCTAACTGAATAGAGGGTAGTAGAATGACGCAAAGCTTCGTTGGGTATAAAGGTGCAGGGTCTGTGGCATTGATGGCAGCCGCGCTGTTGTCAAGCGCCAATGCTATCGCGGATGAATCCAGTTCATTTGCAGAGGCCGTTGCATCGGGGAAGGCCGGGTTGGATCTGCGTTACCGCTTCGAGATGGTGGACCAGACCGGGGTGAGCAAAAAGGCAAAGGCCTCGACGTTGCGGACTCGGCTGAACTATGCCACCGGCGGATATTACGGCATGAGCGCGTTCGTGGAGTTGGACGACGTGAGTGTCGTTGGCAGTACCCAATACAACGACGCGACTGGGCTGCCGAGCGCCAAGACCGAGTATCCGGTCGTCGCCGATCCGACCGGTACGGAGGTGAACCAGGCCTACCTGAGTTACGCCGGACTCGCCGATACCACGATCAAATACGGGCGTCAGCGCCTGATTTTGGACAACGCGCGTTTCATCGGCAATGTCGGCTGGCGTCAGAATGAACAGACCTACGATGCCGTCACCCTGGTCAATAAGTCCTTGCCAGCCACGACGGTCGTCTACGGCTATGTCAACAACGTGAATCGTATCTTCGGCGAGGACTCCGCCAAGGGCGATATCGATACCCACGCCCATTTGATCAATCTCTCCTACGGTGGACTCACTGCCGGCAAGTTGAGCGTCTACGGCTATCTTCTCGATCTGGTCAACGCGTCGACGGCCTCCACCAAGACCCTGGGCGCGCGTTTCGGCGGTGGCACTCCTGTCAGTGCGGACGTCAAGGCCCTTTATACGGTCGAATACGCCCAACAGAGCGACTACAAGGGTGGCGCTGCGACGATAGACGCCACCTACACCCTGGCCGAGGTGGGTGCGGCCGCATATGGCGTGACGGCGAAGCTCGGCCGTGAGTCGCTCGGCGGCGATGGTGTCTACGGATTCAGTACGCCGCTTGCGACCTTACATGCCTTTAATGGTTGGGCGGACAAGTTCCTCGCGACCCCCGCCTCAGGTCTTATCGATACCTATCTGAATGTGTCAGGGAAGGTATCCGGCGTAAAACTCATGGCCGTCTACCACGACTTCAAGGCCGACTCCGGCGGTGCCAGCTATGGTTCCGAGGCGGATCTTCTGGCCGCGAAAAAGTTTGGCAAATACACCTTGCTGGCCAAATACGCTGCCTATTCGGCGGATACCGTCGCCACCGATACCAACAAGTTTTGGCTCATGGGCCAAGCCAGCTTTTGAGGGTGGAAATCGATGTCCAACGGTTAGTGGATACCGAGGGTGAATAATTGTAGTAACTAGATAAGTGCACGAGAAACCGGGGGCGTGACCCAACGGCGGGTTTGCCGGTTTCCTGCACAGAATATGCGTATCGACCAACGTGGGTTCGATACATCGGACAACGGCGTCCATTGACGGCATGAGCATATCGTGAGTTTGGTGGGCGCCGTTTTTTTTAGGCCTTGTGTTCATTATTCGACGGAGCCAACGTGGTCTTGCTTTCCGATAAGATCGTCATGATGACCAATGGGCCGGAGGCAACCATAGGTGAAATACTCGATATCGATCTGGCGCGTCCCCGTGATCGCCTCCAACTGGCAAACGACCCGCAATACAACGGCTATCGGGCCGAGGTCCTGATATTTCTCGATGAGCGGCAACGGCGTCCTACCGAAGATTGAGCGCTACCCGCTATGACTACAAGAACCGCCTAACAGGCGCAGAGTGATCCGTCGCTATGCGGTGATCCCCGCGCCCACTCGCGGCACATCGCGACTCCGCTACGCACTGCCTTGGTGCAGGAAACCGTTTGAGAAATATTTTATATCAAAAAATACAATGAATTATAGATGGCCCGTTATTTGCTTCCGCTAGCCCATCCGCCATCTCTCACGCTAGAGGAACAACATGTCCAATAAGCTCAACCTCCTGAACCTGGGCGAGGCCAATATCCGCATTCTGCACTACACTTGGATAGCCTTTTTTCTGAGTTTTGTTGTCTGGCTGGGGTTGGGTCCGATGATGCCATTCATCAAAGAGGCCTTAAATTTAACCAATCAACAAGCCAAGGTTTTGCTCATTCTCAATGTCGCCATGACCATTCCCGCGCGAATCATCGTCGGTATGCTGGTCGACAAGCTGGGGCCACGTATCATGTACTCGGGGATACTGGTGTTGGGCGGGTCAATTAGCATCGCGTTTGCCTGGGCCGACAGCTATGAACAGCTCGCTCTGACGCGTTTTCTGTCGGGATTCATTGGCGCCGGCTTCGTGGTGGGTATTCGCATGATCGGAGAGTGGTTCCCGGCAAGACAAAACGGCTTGGCGCAGGGAATCTACGGTGGCTGGGGTAATTTTGGTTCGGCCGGCGCTGCCTTGACGCTGCCTTTCATCGCCGCTTATTTTTCGGAAGATCAAGGCTGGCGAATCGCCTTGACCATCGCCAGCGTGGTCGCCATTCTTTATGGCCTGGCATACTATCGATTGGTCAGGAACACGCCAAAGGGCTCCACCTATTTCAAGCCCAAGAAAACAGGGGCCATGGAGGTGGCCTCATCGGCGGATATGCTCTTCTATATCCTCATGAACATACCCCTGTTTCTCGCCCTGGCGTTGCTTACCTGGAAACTATCCCCGTCTCAACTTGGTCTGTTGGGCGAAACGAGCTGCAATATCATCTACCTTGTTCTGGCAGGTCTGTTTGGCCTCAATACCTGGAAGATATGGCATCACAACGCCGCCCTGCTCAAGGAACCCAGCCTGCATCGCCCTCAATACAGGTTCAAACAGGTGGCCATCCTTGACTGGGCCTATTTTGTCACCTTCGGTATTGAGCTGGCCATGGTCTCGCTACTGGCCATGTTCTACATCGCCTGGTTTGATCTGCCCAAGGTGACGGCGGCGTTGCTCGCGGGTATTTACCCTTTCCTCAATCTGATCGCCAGACCGGCGGGGGGTTGGGTCAGCGATAGAATCGGCCGCAGGCTCACTTTGCTGATCGTCTTTTCCGGGCTGAGCGCCAGTTTTATCCTGCTCAGTCAGTCGGATAGTTCCTGGCCTTTGTCATGGGTCGTTGGCGCGACCCTTCTGGCGGGGATCTTTTCCAAGGCGGGTTCCGGCGCGGTGTACGCCATGGCGCCTTTGATCCAGCGTAGGATGACGGGACAGATCGCCGGTATGGTCGGGGCCTTCGGCAATGTCGGCGCGGTGACCTTTTTAACGGTTAATTCCCTGACCGACTATCATCACTTCTTTATCTTTGTCGCCAGTGTTTCATCCGCCGTTCTGGTGGCAATTTTCTTTCTCCTGGATGAGCCGCAGGGGCATATGACCGAGGTGCTACCGGACGGCACTGTGCAATTGATCGAGGTCGATTAGATCGGCGCAATCGCCTTGTCATCGTGATATTACTCAGCCACAAGATGGGATGCCCGAAGCGCAAATGCACGCACCGTTAACGATTTCCGCCGGACAATATAGCGAGAAGGGCGCAAAAACCTCCAATGAAGACGCCTGCGGGATTCTCATTCCCGATAGCGCCTTATTAACCAGCAAGGGCATCACGGTGATGGTCGCCGATGGCGTCAGCAGCGCCGCTGCCGGCAGGGAGGCGGCAGAGTCCTGCGTGCAAGGCTTTATCTCCGACTATTACAGCACTCCAGAGTCATGGACCATCAAGAATTGCGGGAAAAAGGTGTTGGGCGCGATCAATCGATGGCTGCACGGCAACAGCCGGGACATGTTGACGACCGCGAGCGTCCTGATTCTTAAGTCGTCAACCGCTCATATTTTCCATATTGGCGACTGCCGTATCCACCGTCTCAGGGACGGGCACATCAAATGCCTCACCAAGGACCATCAAAACTGGGTATCGAAAGATAAGGCCTTTCTATGCAGGGCGATGGGCGCGGACAGCTTTATCGAGATCGATTATCTCAGTGTGCCCTTGGAGGTCGGAGACATATTTATCCTGACCTCCGACGGTGTGCATGGGTACATCGACAACACGGCGCTTTACCATCTGCTATCTACTCATGAATCGCGTCCTGAGCAGGCGGCAACAGAGATCGCTCATCAGGCGCTGAGAAACGGCAGCGAGGATAACGTAACCTGCCAGGTGTTGCGTATAGAGACACTCCCCGAGCCGGATCAGGATGAGGCCGTCCGCCAGCTCGGTGAACTGCCGTTTCCGCCGCCGCTTGAGGCGGGCCAAATCCTTGATGACTATAGGGTTCTGAGAGAGCTTCATGCCAGTCAGCGTTCGCAGATCTACCTGGTGGAGGATACCGGGAACGGCCAACAGGTGATTCTGAAGACCCCTTCGGTCAACCAGCAGGACGACCCCGTTTACATCGATGGTTTCCTGCACGAGGAATGGGTCGGCCGAAGGATCAACAACCCTCATGTCCAGAAGATCATTGCGTCGCGGCGCAGGCGCCGTTTTCTCTACTATGCCGCGGAGTATATTGAAGGGCAGACGCTCCGCCAATGGATGAATGATCACCCCTTGGCGGATATCACCGAGATACGGCCCATCATGAAACAGATGATCGTTGGGATAAGGGCGTTTCATCGCAAAGAGATGATCCATCAGGACCTCAAGCCGGAAAATATCATGATCGACCTGCACGGCACGGTTAAAATCATCGACTTTGGTTCGACGAAAATTGGCGGTATCCAGGAGATCAATTCGCCGATACAGCAAGGGACATTGCTTGGCACTCATGAATATGCGGCCCCCGAATATTTTTTGGGATTACCCGGAACAACCCGTTCCGATCTCTATTCTCTGGGTGTGCTGGCCTACGAAATGCTCACCGGAAAACTTCCCTACGGACGGCCTCTTTCCCGCCGCAATCTGAATAAACTGAAGTACATCCCGCTGAGACAATACAACCCGGAAATCCCCGCCTGGATTGATGGTGCCGTGGAGAAGGCGGTTCAAATCAAGCCCCGGCTCCGTTATGAGGCCAAATCGGAATTTCTAACCGATCTGTTCAAGCCCAACATGGCTTTGATCAAACAACGGCAGCCACTTATCGAAAAAAACCCCATCGCCTTCTGGCGAATGCTGGCCCTTATCTCGCTGATATCCAATTTATTGCTTCTATATCTGCTCACTGCGGGTAGGGTTTGATCCAGGGCACAATAACAGTGCATGCATTTCGTGGACGCATCAGGGTGGGGCGATCGCGCAGGGATATGGGCCATTGAAATCGCCATCCAAGCGCCGCGCATATTGTCCTGCTAAATGGGTAGGAGATGCAGCGGCGAGGCGTGTTCGTATAGTGATCTGATTATATTGTTTATTTTTCGTGTCTGGCGTGCCCTGAGGATTGACTTCATGGGCGCGAGGGATTTTTGGCGCAGAATTTGCTTCCCAGTTTGAGATGATCGACAAACATGAAGTCGGTGTGGGTTCACGGCTACAAGTATCTGAAGTAAACAGCGAGATGTCTTGTGAGGGAAATGAAATGAAAGAAAAACTGGTTCTGGTCGGTAATGGCATGGCGGGTGTTCGTACGCTTGAGGAGTTGCTGAAGATCGCGCCCGATCGCTATGACATCACTGTGTTCGGAGCGGAACCGTACGGAAATTACAACCGAATCCTGTTGTCGCCGGTACTGGCTGGGGAAAAGACGGTGTCGGACATCATGCTCAATGACGTCGACTGGTACGCCGACAACGGCATCACCCTGCATACCGGGAAGAAGGTGATCGATGTCAATCGATTTAAACGTCAGGTGATCGCCGATGACGGCACCGTCGCGGAATACGACCGCTTATTGCTGGCCACAGGGTCCAATCCATTCATCATCCCCGTTCCCGGTCATGAACTACCGGGGGTGATCGGTTTTCGCGACATCCATGACGTCAATACCATGCTCGGCGCCAGCAAGGGCGGGAAGCATGCGGTTGTGATCGGCGGTGGTCTGCTTGGCCTGGAGGCCGCCAATGGCCTGCAGGTGCAGGGCATGCAGGTGACGGTTGTCCATCTGATCGATACACTCATGGAACGTCAGCTCGATTCCGAATCGGGAAAAATGTTGCAGCGGTCGCTGGAGGACAAGGGTCTGCAATTCCTGATGGCCACACAGACAGAGGCCATTGTAGGCGATACGCGCGTTGAAGGCGTGCGCTTCAAGGATGGCCGCGAGATCCCCGCCGACTTGATCGTCATGGCGGTTGGGATTCGCCCCAATATGGAATTGGGGAAAAAGATCGGTCTTCATTGTGAGCGCGGTATCGTCGTCAACGACACCATGCAGAGCTTTGATCCCCGGGTATACGCGGTTGGCGAATGTGTGCAGCATCGCGGGATGACCTACGGTCTGGTCGCGCCACTGTTTGAGCAGGCCAAGGTTTGTGCCAATCACCTGGCGAAATACGGTATTGGCCGGTATACAGGTTCCGTGACCTCGACCAAGCTGAAGGTCACCGGCATCGATCTCTTCTCGGCCGGGGATTTCGTTGGCGACGATCAAAGTGAGGAAATCGTGCTCAAGGACGCCTCTCTGGGCGTCTACAAAAAGATCCTCCTCAAGGAGGACAAGATCCAGGGCGCGGTCATGTATGGCGACACCGTCGACGGCGCTTGGTATTTCCAGCTTATGCGCGACGGCACGGACGTCAGCGGTTTTCGCGATGCCTTGATGTTCGGTCAGGCGCACCTCGGTGACTCGGGTCATGGGGGGCAGAATGCCGCCGCAACCATGAGCGACGACATGGAGGTATGCGGCTGTAACGGCGTATGTAAGGGTGAGGTGGTTAAGGCGATCACGACCAAGGGCCTGTTTACCCTTGAGGAGGTGCGCGGGCATACGAAGGCCTCCGCCTCTTGCGGCTCCTGTACCGGATTGGTGGAACAGATCCTGGCCTCGACCGTCGGCGACTACTCGGCGACACCGAAGAAGAAGCCGCTGTGCGGCTGTTGCGAATACACCCATGATGAGGTGCGCAAGGGCATCGCCGAGAATCAACTGAAAACGCTTCAAACGGTTCGTGATTTCTTTGAGTGGAAGACGACCGACGGATGTGCCAGTTGTCGGCCGGCGTTGAACTATTATCTGTTGGCGGCTTGGCCTCAAGAATTTATCGACGACCCACAGGCGCGTTATATTAATGAACGCGCTCATGCCAATATTCAGAAGGATGGCACCTATTCCGTAGTGCCGCGCATGTGGGGCGGGGTCACCACGCCCGATGAATTGCGCGCCATTGCCGATGCGGCGGACAAATACGACGCCAAAGCGGTCAAGGTCACGGGCGGGCAGCGAATCGATCTTTTTGGAATCAAGAAAGAGGACCTGCCTGAGGTATGGTCCGACCTCAACGCGGCCGGCATGGTCTCCGGGCATGCCTATGGAAAATCTCTGCGCACGGTAAAGACCTGCGTCGGTTCGGAGTGGTGCCGTTTCGGCACCCAGGATTCCACAGGGTTGGGCATCCAGCTCGAACAGATGGCCTGGGGCTCATGGACGCCGCACAAGTTCAAGATGGCCGTGTCCGGCTGCCCGCGTAACTGTGCCGAGGCGACCATCAAGGACTTCGGCGTGGTCTGTGTCGACTCGGGTTATGAGCTACATGTCGGCGGCAACGGCGGTATTCACGTGCGCGCCACCGAATTGCTGGCGCGGGTGAGCACCGAGGATGAGGTCAAGGAATACTGCGGCGCCTTCATGCAGCTATATCGCGAGGAGGGACATTACCTGGAGCGTACCGCGCCCTGGATGGAACGCGTGGGTCTGAATTATATCAAGCAGCAGGTCGTCGACAATCATGAGGAACGGCAGGCCCTCTATCAGCGGTTTCTCGATTCACAAGAGGTCTTCCAATATGACCCGTGGGCGAAGGAGGTTGCAGAAGCGGATCGGCGCAAGGCGTATTTTCCGATCAAGCAGGTTAACTGAGGCCTGTTCTGAGTGTTTTCAGCTTGAAATAAACGAGGTAAGAGATGTCCGATTGGATTGAAATTGGCCCGCTGGGGGATATTCCCAAACAGGGCGCGAGGATCGTAAAGACACGCATGGGTGATGTGGGCGTTTTTCGCACCGTTGAGGACAAGGTGTTCGCGTTGCTGGATAGCTGCCCGCACAAAGGGGGGCCGCTGACCCAAGGCATCGTACATGGCTCTCGCGTGACCTGCCCGTTGCATAATTGGACCCTGGAGCTGGAGACGGGGCAGGTGGTCGCTCCCGATGAGGGCTGTGCGGCGCGCTACGATACCAAGATCGAGGATGGCGTTGTTTATCTTCAATTGACTCAATAATCGAACCAGAACGATGACGAGTAAAGATACCGCGACCACCTGTCCCTATTGCGGCGTGGGCTGCGGCGTCATGGCATCGGTCAACGGCGCCTCGGTCGCCGTCAAAGGCGACCCTGACCATCCGGCCAATTTCGGGCGCCTGTGCTCGAAGGGTTCCGCGCTGGCGCAGACTATTGATTTGGATGATCGCCTACTGACGCCCAAGGTTAACGGCAAGGACAGTGACTGGGAGACGGCGCTTGCAACCGTCGCCAGCGGGTTTCAACGGGTCATCGACGAGCATGGCCCGGATGCGGTGGCCATGTATGTCTCGGGACAGTTGCTGACGGAAGACTACTACGTCGCCAACAAGCTGATGAAGGGCTTCATTGGTACTGCGAATATCGATACCAATTCTCGTCTGTGCATGTCGTCCTCGGTGGCCGGGCATAAGCGCGCCTTCGGCGCCGATACAGTGCCGTGTTGCTACGAGGACCTCGAGCGCGCCAGGCTCATCGTCCTGGTCGGGACCAATGCCGCCTGGTGTCATCCCGTGCTCTATCAGCGCATCGTGGCGGCCAGGAAGCAGCACAAAGATTTGACAGTTGTCGTGATCGATCCGCGAAAGACCGCGACATGCGATATCGCCGATCGGCATCTACCCATCAATCCGGGTAGCGATGCCGTTCTGTTCAATGGCCTGCTGAGTTATTTGGACAGTGTTGGGGAGATAGACCGGCAGTTCGTGGACACCCATACCGAGGGGGGGCAGGAGGCCCTGGACGCGGCGCGAAACAGTGCCCGGACCGTTGGCGTCGTTGCCCAAAAATGTGGCCTGCCTGAAGATATGGTGCGCGAATTCTTCCATCTCTTCGCGCGGACCGAACGCGTCGTCACGGTGTATTCGCAAGGGATCAATCAATCCTCCAGCGGCAGCGACAAGGTCAATGCCATCATTAATTGCCACTTGCTGACCGGGCGCATCGGCAGGCTCGGCATGGGGCCGTTTTCTTTCACCGGCCAGCCCAATGCCATGGGCGGACGCGAGGTCGGTGGTCTGGCGAACATGCTGGCGGCGCATATGGAGGTCGAGAATCCCGATCATCGTCGTATCGCGCAGACGTTTTGGCAGGCCCCGGCCATGGTTGATACACCGGGTCTTAAGGCCGTAGATCTATTTGACGCCATCGATGAGGGCAGGATCAAGGCGGTCTGGGTCATGGCCACCAATCCGGTCGTCAGCCTGCCTGACGCGAATCGGGTTAGGCAGGCCTTGAACAAGTGTGAACTCGTGGTGGTCTCGGATGTCATGGCCCGAACCGATACCACTGTGCTGGCCGACGTCCTGCTGCCGGCCCTGGCCTGGGGCGAGAAGTCGGGGACGGTCACGAATTCGGAGCGCCGCATATCGCGTCAACGCGCCTTCCTGGCGGCGCCAGGCGAGGCGCGGCCGGACTGGTGGATGATCGCCGAGGTTGCGAAGCGAATGGGTTTTGGCGATGCCTTCGATTATCATTCCGAGGCGCAGATATTCCGGGAACACGCCCTCTTGTCAGGAGTGGAAAACGAGGGTACTCGCGACTTCGATATCTCGGCCTTGAGCGGGCTGTCCGATCAGGAATATGACGGCCTGGTGCCAGTTCAATGGCCGGTGCATCGCGGCCAAGGGACATCGCGGATGTTCGCTGACGGCCTTTTTTTCACGCCGAACCGACGGGCGCGCATGATCGCCATCACGCCTCGGGGACCCAAGCATGCCCTCAGCGAAGACTTCCCTCTGACCTTGAATACCGGGCGAGTCCGTGACCAGTGGCATACCATGACCCGGACGGGGAAGGCCCCCCGTTTGAGCGATCATACGCCTGAGCCTTATGTCGAAATGCATCCCTTCGATATCGCTGCCTTTGGTCTGGAAGATGGCGGTCTGGGCAGGGTAGCCAGTCGCTGGGGTTCGGTCGTTGCCAGGGTGCGCGGTGACGATGGCCAACGTCGCGGCAGCGTCTTCGTGCCCATGCATTGGAATGATCAGTATGCGAGCCATGGTCGTATCGACGCCGTCGTGAATCCCGTGGTGGATCCGATCTCAGGGCAGCCGGAGTCCAAGCAGACCCCGGTGCGCGTTATTCCGTACGACGCCGCCTGGCAAGGGTTTGTTTTGAGCCGCCGCAAGCTCGATTTTAGCGGAAGCGATTACTGGGTCCGCGCCCAAGGCGACGGCTACTACCGCTATGAAATAGCCGGAAAGACAGCCGATCCCGATTGGCCCGCCTGGGCCAGAGAGGTACTTTGCCAATCCGACAATGACGTCAATTGGGTCGAGTATCACGACGTGCGCGGGCACCGTTACCGGGGGGTGCGCATGATTGCGAGCCGGGTGGAAAGTTGCGTGTTCATCGCTCCCACGGGCAACTCTCCAGGCGGCGAGTTGCCATCGCGCAGTTGGCTTGCCGGATTGTTTGAAAACGAGTCGCTGACCGAGGGCGAGCGCCGTGGACTCCTGTTGGGCAGGGCGCCGGACGGGCAGACTGATGCCGGCCGTATCGTTTGCGCCTGTTTTTCGGTCGGCGTGAATGCCATCACGACGGCCATTCAGGAGCAAGACCTGTCCAGTGTCGAGGCGATTGGCAAAGCGCTTAGGGCAGGGACCAATTGTGGTTCATGTGTCCCGGAACTCCGGGCATTGCTCGAATCGAAAGACTGATCCACGTAGGTCAGTCCGAGGGTGAGGGCATCGATTCGGCGCGGACGATGTCATTGCCGGTATTGATATTCAGAAAAGCATCGGCCTCCGATGAAAAATCGACTGCCTGAGTGCCAACGTCCTTCAACCAGCCGCGAACCTGCCTGCCGTCCTCCAGAAGATAGCCACGTAAACCGGCAGCCAGTCGGCGGTCGATCAGCGAAATCGTGCCGTGCAGGCGTGTCCCGTCGGATGCAGTCACGGCGCGCGCGCCTGTAGCCTGCAGGCGTTCGAAAAGCCGGGCCACGAGGGATTGAGGGAGAAACGGGGTATCGCAGGGGGCAGTGAGCACATAGGGCGTAGCGGCTCGTTCGAGACCCGCGAGGACGCCCGCGAGCGGGCCATAATTGGGGCCTACGGGGTCACCGAGTAATTCCAGGCCGAGTGATTGATAGAGCGGGTCTTTGGGGCTCGCGGCGACAAAGATTTTGCCGACCTGTGGATACAGCCTCGCGATGACCCAGTGGATCAGTGGGCGACCATGAATCTCGGCGAATGCCTTGTCGCGTTCTCCCATGCGCCGTGATTGGCCGCCGGCGATGATGACCGCGCTTATTTGCTCGCGCCCGGCCAAAGGCCTGATTGTTCCCGATCCTCTAGACATGCTACAGACTCATTAGCGTAATGCCTTTCGCGTTCTACCGGCGATCGTTGCTTGTTATAACCCCGTGAATCGCCAAGCCTCATAAAATATTTTGACTCCTCCTAGCTTAAACGCTAATGGCGATCGGCGATATGATTTCTTCATTGAGCTTACCTCAATAGATGGAGCGTCATGAGTTCCAGATAAAGACGCGCGGGTACGGCTTGTGTTGGCCGGTCTCAGGCGTACAATCAATTCGGTGAAGGAACGCGTAAGCCGACCAAATTCGATCAATTTCTTTCTCCCCAGATGGTTCTGTCAGGGGCGCGGCATTGATGGATTCAGACAGCCCTGGCGCGGGCAATGGCCGACCCGCACGGGGCGCTTAGAATGGTAAATCAACACCCAATCGATTTGCTGAATAGGCTTGCTAGTGCCCGGACTGCATTCCCTGGCGTTTTAGCCGATGTATTACCGTAAAGGCGGCATGGCATGAACAGGTTTTCGCACATGATGAGCGAGCGAGCGACCGGCGGGACATTGGGTTGGGTGAAGGAGGATAATGTTGGTTGATTACCGTCGTCGCGATTTTCTGCGGGGAAAAATTAAGCCACAAGCGGTGCCCTTGAGACCCCCTTGGTCGATCGGGGAACTTGATTTTCTTGAGGCCTGCACCCGGTGTGGCGAGTGCCTGGAGCATTGCCCTGAAAAAGTCCTTTTCCCAGACTCTGATCGCGGCTATCCTCATATTAATTTCACTGTCGGCGAATGTAGCTTTTGTGGTCGATGCGTCGATATTTGTCCGACTGGCGCCCTGACCCGAATGCTTGCCCCGCCCTGGACGGCAAAGGCCAGAGTCACCGCGGGATGTTTGGCGGCGCGGCAGGTGGTATGTCTTACCTGTGGCGAACTCTGTGAGACAGAGGCCATCCGTTTTGATACGCAAGCCGGTAACGTCGCCAGGCCGGTCATTGATTCGGGGCGATGTACGGGCTGCGGCGCATGTGTCGCGCCCTGTCCGACAAAATCAATTGAGGTGGTTCGTGAATAATGTATCTGAGGCCGACGTGGGTTGTATCGTTGGCGCCGTTGTCCATATGGTGCCCGATAACCATGGTCTGGTGAAGGAGCAGCTGTCGATGTTGGAGGGTGTTGATATTCACGTTGAGGATGAGCGCTTTCGCCTTGTGATTACAATCGAGGCGGCAACCAGTCGGGCCGCGGTCAGTCTCACCGAGTCTATTCAGGATATTAATGGGGTCATGCATGTGGCCATGGTTTATCAGCACTGTGAAGGGTTGAATAAAACACAAGAAGAGGGTTGGACATGGCGTTAAGTCGTAGGGAATTTATCAAGACGAGCGCAGCTGCGGCCGCAGCTGCGTCCATTCAGGTGACCTTGCCTGGGCAGGCCCAGGCCTCGGTTGACGACGGTCGGGATGATTTTATCCGATGGGATAAGGCGCCCTGTCGATTCTGTGGCGTCGGCTGCGGCGTGCTGGTGGGCACCAAAGATAACCGTATTGTCGCGACACAGGCCGACCCCAAGGCCGAAGTCAACCGGGGCATAAATTGCATCAAGGGCTATTTTCTGTCCAAGATCATGTATGGCGAGGACCGCTTGACCACGCCCCTGCTACGCATGAGGGACGGCAAGTACCATAAGGAGGGGGAATTCACGCCGGTCTCCTGGGACGATGCCTTCGATATCATGGCCGAGAAGTGGAAACAGACACTAGGAAGCAAGGGCCCCGAGGCGATCGGCATGTTCGGCTCCGGTCAGTGGACGATCATGGAAGGCTATGCCGCTTCCAAGCTCATGAAGGCCGGGTTTCGCTCGAATAATATCGATCCCAACGCCCGCCATTGCATGGCATCGGCCGTCGGCGCGTTCATGCGCGCCTTCGGTTCGGATGAGCCTATGGGGTGTTATGACGACCTGGAACACGCCGACGCCTTCGTGCTGTGGGGGTCGAACATGGCTGAGATGCACCCCATCCTATGGACACGCATTGCCGATACCCGCCTGAGCAAGCCCGGCGCGGAGGTGCATGTTTTGTCGACCTACCGTCATCGCTGTTTTGATCTGGCCGATAACGGCATGGTCTTTACGCCGCAGACCGACATGGTCATTCTGAATTACATCGCCAACTACATTATCCAAAACGAGGCCTATGATCAGCGGTTCATTGATGCCCATGTAAACTTTAAGTCGGCGACTACGGATATCGGCTATGGGCTCCGCCCCGATCACCCCTTGGAGAAGAAGGCCAAAAATCCGGGCGTTGGGAAGATGTCCGGCATCTCTTTAGACGACTATGCGCGTCTGGTGGCGCCCTATACGCTGGAGCACGCGGCCGAACTCTCAGGGGTGCCTAAAGAGAATTTGCTGCGATTGGCGAAGCTCTACGCGGACCCGAACAAGAAGATTACATCCTTGTGGACGATGGGATTCAACCAGCATACCCGAGGTGTTTGGACCAATGGACTGCTCTACAACATTCATTTGTTGATGGGTAAGATTTCCGAGCCGGGTAACAGTCCGTTTTCCCTGACCGGCCAGCCCTCCGCTTGCGGCACCGCCCGCGAAGTGGGCACCTTTTCGCATCGACTCCCCGCCGACCTGGTCGTCAAAAAGAAGGCGCATCGCGATTTTGCGGAAAAGGTCTGGAAGCTACCCGAGGGAACCATTCCACCGAAGCCTGGTTATCATGCCGTTCAGCACAATCGGATGCTGAAGGACGGGGTCATCAACGCCTATTGGTCGATGTGCAATAACAATGTTCAGGCCGCGGCCAATATGAACGAGGAGACATTGCCGGGTTATCGAAATCCGGAAAACTTCGTCGTGGTTTCCGATCCCTATCCTACCGCGTCCACCATGGCCGCCGACCTGGTCTTGCCCACGGCAATGTGGGTCGAAAAGGAAGGCGCCTATGGCAATGCCGAACGCCGGACTCAGGCGTGGCGGCAGCAAGTCAAGCCTCCCGAGGGGGCGAAATCCGATCTCTGGCAGCTCATGGAATTCTCCAAACGCTTTAAGGTCGAGGACGTCTGGACGGATGACCTGCTGGCCAAGATGCCTGAGCACCGTCATAAGACGCTTTACGACGTGTTGTATCGCAATGGCAATGTCGACGAATTCCCGGCGCAAAAGATTACCGACGCGGACGGCAATGTCTACGACAATGATGAAATGGAGCACTTCGGGTTCTACGCGCAAAAGGGGCTGTTCGAGGAATATCGCCTGTTTGGCACCACAGGTCCCAAGAAGGGCCATAATCTGGCCTCATTCGATCAATTGCATCGGGAGCGAGGGATGCGCTGGCCCGTTGTAGATGGCAAGGAGACCAAGTGGCGTTACAGAGAGGGATCCGATCCCTTCGTGCCAACCGGGAAGGGCCTGTATTTCTACGGGCACAAGGACGGTAAGGCCAACATCATCTTTGCCCCCTATGAGCCGCCTGCCGAATCGCCGGATGAGACCTATGACATGTGGTTATGCACGGGCCGCGTCCTAGAGCATTGGCATTCCGGCTCCATGACCCAACGTGTCCCCGAACTCTACAAGGCGGTGCCGGACGCGCAGGTGTTCATGCATCCGAATGATGCAAAAAAACGTAAGCTCAAGCGTGGGCAGCTTGCAAAGATTCAGAGTCGTCGTGGAGAGATTACCGCGCTTATTGAAACGCGCGGGCGCAACAAGCCGCCAGAGGGGCTGGTGTTCGTGCCCTGGTTTGACGCCCGTCGCCTAATCAATAAGGTGACTTTGGACTCCACCGATCCGTTATCGAAGCAAACGGATTATAAAAAATGCGCCATTCGGATCACCAAGGCATAGGACGGTCGTATGAAAAATACATTATGGTTCCTTAGTTTGCTGCTGCTTATCGTTTCATCTACGGCATGGTCGGCCCCGACGCAGGTTCATTCTTTACGCGGCGATGCCGCCCTGGATGCCCCTTCGGTCCCAACGACAGAGAAGGCATGGCGTGATGGGGAGGGGAAGATTCAGCGCAATTATATTCAGCAGCCTCCCTTGATTCCGCATAGCACGGAAGACCTGACGGTCGACCTTGATGGCAACAGTTGCCTAATGTGCCATAACTGGGATTCGGAAATGCCCGGCGCCACCAAGGTGGGTGTTTCACATTTCCTGAGTCGGGACGACAAGGCCTTGGCGCGTATATCGCCACGGCGCTATTTCTGTACACAGTGTCATGTGCCGCAAAAAATCGCCAAGCCGCTGATAGGGAATCGTTTTACGCCTTTAGCCGAATAGAAAACGGATTGCGGTGGCCTTAATAGGCTGTTGAAAAAGGCTCAGGTGCGTGCGAGACAAGATGAAATAGCGCAGTTTACTCGTCGTAAATGAGCACTTTGAGCTGTCGTGCCTCATGAGACTTTTCCAGCAGCCTGTTAATCCAGTAGCGTCTCGAGCGGCAGGTAACGCACCATATCGCCACGTGCGATGCAGCTATCCTCGGGGATACAGGCTAGGCCCTCGGCCCAGGCGAGTGAGCTGAGTATGCCGGAACCCTGGTGGGGATAGAGTTGTACGGTATCGCGTTGTTCGTCAGCGGAGACGAGGCGCGCCCGTAGATATTCACGACGTTTGTGGGCGCGAGGGCGCTCGAAATCTGCCTGTGCCCACATGAAACGGGGCGTTTGATAAGGGAGCCCCTGACTCATGAGCAGGAATGGACGCGCATAGAGGCAGAAGGTGATGAACAGGGAGACAGGGTTTCCCGGCAAACCGATAAAAGGGATCTCGCCGATGTGACCGAATGCCAACGGTTTTCCGGGTTTGATGGCGATGTTCCAGAGTTCCAGATGACCCAAGGCCTTCACCGCTGCGGGCACGTGGTCTTCCTCGCCCACGGATACGCCGCCGCTGCTGATAATGACATCCGCCACGGTCTTGGCATAGGCGAGTATCTCACGCGTGGCGAAGATGGTATCCGGGGCGTCGCCCAGGTCGATAATTTCGCATCCCAGGCGCTGCAACAGGCCAGTCAGCGCATAGCGATTCGAGTTGTAGATCTTTCCCGGCGCGAGCGGTTGTCCCGGTGGCGTGAGTTCATCTCCCGAAAAAAAGACCGCTACCCTGAGTCGCCGATATACGGGAATGTTGTTAAAACCGACAGACGCGGCCAGACCGACATGTTGTGGTTGCAGGCGGGTCCCCTGGTCCAGGAGTTTGCCGCCATGCGCGATATCCTCGCCGCGTCGACGGACGTTGCTGCCGGGCGGGACAGGTGTTGAAATGATGACATCATCCCCTTCACGCCGGCAGTATTCCTGCATGACGACCGCATCCGCGCCTTCCGGGATGGGCGCGCCGGTAAAGATTCGTGCTGCCGTACGGGGCCCTAGCTTGGCGCCCGTTTTTCCAGCGGGGATACGCTGTGCGACCCATAGGCGGGTGTTGGCCTCGGTACAATCCGATGCATGGACGGCATAGCCGTCCATGGCGCTGTTGTCCGCCGGCGGTACATCCACCGGGGCCATCAACGTTTCGGCGAGGATACGGCCATAGCTTTGCGCCAACGGCAATCGTTCCATTGCCTCAATGGGTCGCGCGGCGGCGCGCAACAAGCGCAGCGCCTCTTCCTCCGGAATCGGAGCAGGTTTTCCCATATCGCAGGATTTGTCCACGTGTTGTCAGACCTCTTTGAGTCTTGGTATGAGTTGGACGAGATTGCAGGGTCGGGTATCGCTGTCGAGCTGAAGCGCGATCAGTTGGTCCCAAGCGAGTTCGCAGGCGCCCGGTGATCCTGGGATACAAAAGATAAAGGTGCCGTTGGCGATGCCGGCGAGCGCGCGTGACGCAATGGTCGAGGTCCCGATATCGATGTACGAAAGTTGACGAAACAGTTCGCCAAACCCTTCGATCTCTTTATCCAGCAGTACCTTCACGGCCTCGGGCGTGCCGTCCCGCCCGGTTAAGCCGGTACCGCCGTTGAGGATGATGGCATCAATACCGTCATCAATGATCCACTGGCCGAGCCGGGCTCGTACGTGGTGAACTTCGTCGCGTACGATCACATTCGCAATGGGGTTGTGGCCTGCGGCCCGAACACGCTCGGCGAGCAATTGCCCGGAGGTATCATTCTCCGGCGTACGTGTATCGGAAACCGTGAGTACAGCGATGTTAATGGCGATCAAGCGTAGCTTCCTTCAGATGACTATGAGGATACAGTAGCGATCCCAAAGGGAGCGCGCAGGTCGTTCAGCGACTATAGGTTTGGAGCATAAACCGCAAATCACCGGCTTGCAATATGGGTTCACGGTCACCAGACGCAAATCTGACCTCCGGCCCCACCTGACGGGCGATCGCGCATTGACCAAGAGCGAAGAGGGCTTTTATGCTTGTGGCAGGCCGAAAATGACCCGCGTCTCGACGCGGGTCTTGCTTAATTCCGTGGCTGATTTGGCGGGGTGGTGGGTTGAGGTGGATTTGTAGGGCGCGATGTCCTGAGTTTCATGGACGTGGAGAACGCTCCCTGATGGATTCCTTCATGACGGAATGAGCTGGATAGTTACAGCAAGACGAGATAGCAACTTTGCGTATACTCCTGGTGGAAGATGACATGATGATCGGAGAGGCAGTCAGTATCGCCTTGAAGGACGTCGGCTACGCCGTTGACTGGGTGACAGATGGCGCTACTGCAAGCGCAGTTCTTAAAGGCGATGAACATCAAGTCGCATTGCTCGATATCGGCCTTCCCAGGCAAAGCGGCTTGGAAGTATTAAGAAGGTTGCGCGCCAGCGGTAGCATCGTGCCGGTGATTATCATTACCGCTCGAGATGGCGTCGAAGATCGCATTGCAGGCTTGGACCACGGCGCAGACGACTATCTGATTAAACCTTTTAATGTCAATGAATTGCTCGCTAGATTGAGGGCGGTTGTTCGCCGTCAAGGCGGACAGGCAACCCCGATGCTTAGCAACGGCGTCGTAAGTCTTGACCCGGCAACCCGTGAAGCACATAGAGAAAATGTGGTTTACCCCCTAAGTGCTAGAGAGTTTTCGCTCTTGCAGGCGCTGCTGCTGCGTGCTGGATCCATTTTGACGCGCGCCGATCTGGAGGAGCGAATCTATGGATGGAATGAAGAGGTGGAAAGCAACGCGGTGGATTTCCTAATTCACGGCGTACGAAAAAAGCTTGGCGCCGATGTTATAAAGAATGTACGTGGCGCTGGATGGCTTGTGGTCAAGAACCATAAACAGAATAATCCAAAGTGACGCATTCGATCGAGCGACACCTCACACGAACCTTGAGCTTTGCTATCTTGGGCATAGGCCTGATATCCGGGACGGTATCATTCATTTTCGCCTATCAGGAAGCCAGAGAGTTTCAGGACGATACCCTAAGGCAAATTGCCTCGTTGGCTGATATTCGCAAGCTACAGGAAGTTCCTGCCCACCGGGCCACCCTGTTACCGGGGGATGCGGGCCATAGTGATGCCGCAAACCATGTGATGGTGACGCTATTGCCCGCTGATGATGGTCACTGGCTGTCCCCAGGCCTTCAGCCTGGTTTCCACACGGTAAACAGTCCTCAAGGGGAATGGCGAGTCTTTATTCGCCAAAGCCGGGTGGATGGCAAAATAGCCGTATCTCAGTTAACCGAAGTTCGTGATGAAGTCGCGGCAAACAGCGCCTTGAGCACAGTGGTCCCTCTTGGTTTGCTGTTGTTACTGCTTGCCTTGCTCATTTCAAAAATCGTTCGTAGAGAATTTTCTCCGATTCACTGCCTTACCCGCGCCCTGGATGAGCATCCGCCAGGCCAGCCTACGACCCTGGATGATAAAGGGCTGCCTAGTGAAATCGCGCCTTTTGTCCGATCGATTAACGGCTTGTTGCGGCGCGTGGCGAGGCTTGTGGATGAACAAAGACGCTTTATAGCCGATGCCGCCCATGAGTTACGAAGCCCGCTGGCTGCATTATCGCTTCAGGTCGAGAATTTGAAAAAGGTATCTATTGATGCCGCGACCCAGGAGCGTATCGTGCCTTTGACAGCGGGGATTGAGCGATCAACAAGATTGACTGAACAACTGTTGAATCATGCCAGAAGTCAATGGTCTGAAACGGTGTATACAAAGGTGGACCTTTCGGAGTGGGCGCGGAGGGTGATTGCGGAACATCTGTCCTTTGCCGATCGGCATGAGATTGACCTTGGGCTTGATGATCCAGGGGACGTAACGCTTTATGCTGATTCACAAGACCTATACCATGTGATTAACAACGCTCTGGACAATGCCTTACGGTATACCCCGCCCTTGGGCGCGGTTACGCTTCGGCTGTTTCGCGATGACGGCCTGCTCACAATGGAGGTAATAGACTCCGGGCCAGGCATTCCAGAGGATGAATATGAACGGGCCTTCGACCCGTTTTACCGTTGCGAGGGTGTGATTGCTGAAGGTAGCGGACTGGGCCTGGCTATCGCAAAAGATGCCGCTACGCGATTAGGTGGAATCATTACGCTACATGCTCGCCAAGACCGGTCTGGACTAATATTCAGATATCAACAACCTCTTTGACCCTCAAGGATATGAATTCTCCGATGCCCTACGGATGTTCAAAAGGTTTGCTGTTCGGCGCGTCCTTAGCTGAATCTGTAACGCGTGAAGATCCGGTAGAGCATCGGCATTACGATAAGGACCAGCGGGATCTGTACCAGCAAACCGGCAATAATGGTTACCGCCAAGGGTTGTTGCATCGCAGAACCTTGACCGCCGATCGCCAACGGTAACAGGGCCAGCATGGCTGCGAATGTCGTCATTGTGATCGGCCGCAGGCGATTGGCGCCGGCCTGCACGAGCGCGATGTCTTGATCGACCTGTTGTCGCAGCAACTCCCGGTACTCGGAGAAATAGAAGATCGAGACCTCCGTGACGATGCCTACGATCATGGTCATACCCATCATAGCGGTAATATTTAGCTCGATATCAGTGACCCAGAGCCCTGTGAATACCGCGCTCATAGCCAACAGTGGCGATATCAATATCGCCAGCGCCGCGGAGAACTCCTCATACAGAAACAGCAGTAGTAGAAACACAAGCGCCAGCGCGGCGATGAACACGGTGATCAATCCCCGGAACGCAATCTGCTGCTGCTTGTATAGGCCGCCCAGTTCAAAATACATGGATTCAGGGATCAGGCCTGGGCGGGCGAGCGCCGCCTTGACGTCCCGAATGGTCGAGCCGAGGTCGCGCCCGTTGATTCGCGCGGTAACCGCGACCATTCGCTTGAGATTGTCCCGGCTGATTTGAGGTAAGCCGCTGGCAGTCACGACATGCGCTATCCTCTTTAGCGGGACACGATGTCCGTCCGGGGCGCGCAGCCAGATTCGCTCGATCGCGCCCGCTTTATCCCGCACACCGGGTGGCACCCACAACCGAACCCCAATCATTTTGACCGTCTTCTGCACCTGAGTGGTTACCAGACCATTGAACCATGCCTCAAGCTGCCGGGTCACTTGGTCTGGATCGATCCCCTCCAATGCGGCCTTGTCGCGATCGACGATGATATTCATCGCGTCCCCCGCGAGCACGACCCCGTCTTTGACATCGACGATTCCCGGAATCGTCGCGATGGCGGCCGCGACCTGGGCGGGCAATGTGCTTAGTTGCTCCGGGTCATCTCCATACAGCTTGATCTCGATCGGTTGAGGGACGGCGGTCAGATCGCCGATGAGGTCCTCCATAAGCAAGGCCATCTCGACATCCACCCCCGGAACCTGATGCTCGACCTGATTGCGGACCTCGTCCATGACCTGTGTGATCGGTGGCCTCGGAAAGGGCTTGAGACGCACGAAAAAATCGCCTTCATTGGCCTCGCTCAGTCCACCCCCGAGTTGCGCCCCTGTGCGGCGCGAATAGGTTTCCACGGCCGGTGAATTTCGTAGTATGTCGCCTATTTGCCGCAACAACCGATCGGTTTCAGCCAGTGATGTACCGGCAGGCGTGCGGTAGTCGAGGATGAACCCGCCTTCGTCCATTTCCGGCATGAACCCCGAACCCACCTGTTTGTAGGCAAATAGGCCGATCAGGATCAGCGGGACGAGGGCGATCAACAAATACGCGGGAGATCGAATGGCCTGCGTCATCAGCCGCTGGTAGCCCCGTTGAATTCGGGTGAATATAGGGCCGGCATCCTCACGTTCAGCATCGCTGGCCTTAAGCAAGTGCTCTGCGAGTAGTGGGACCGCGAGCCACGCAAGAAGAAAAGAAATAAGCAGGCTGCTGGCCATCGTTAAAGACAGCGCCTTGAAGAAGGCGCCTGTGACGCCGCTCAGAAAGGCCAGGGGGACAAAAATGATGATGGTCGCGGCGGACGAACCGGCCAACGGCGGCGTGAACTCGATAGCCGCCTCTCGAATGGTAAAGCCAAGATCTGCGCGCTTCTCTCGCAACCGTCTAATGATGTGTTCGATCATGACGATCGCGTCGTCAACAATCAGTCCAACGGCTGCCGCCATGCCACCCAGGGTCATGATGTTAAAGCTCATATGCAGCAGGCTGAGCAGGAGCGCCGTGCTGGCCAAGACCGCTGGCACAATCACGATAGCCACAAGCGTGATCTTGATGCTACGCAGGAAAATCAGCAGGATTACAGCGGCCAGCAGGACACCGATGGCGATGGCATCACGAACGCTCCCAGCTGAGCTGAGGATCAATTCGCTCTGGTCATACCAGTTGGCAATCTTGACGTCTTTGGGTAGCTTGGCGGCATATGCCTGCAGACGATCGCGAACATCCTGAACGATCTTGACGGTATTGCCCCCAGGTTGCTGGTAAACCTGCACCAGAACAGCATCATGACCATCGGCGGTCACCCGCTGCCACTTCGGGACCGTCGAGGGAAAGATATTGGCGATATCGTTCAAACGGATCATGCCGTCCCGGCCGCTGCGCAATACCGTGTCACCGACCGTTTTCAATGAATGGATTCGAGTATCTGAAAGGAGCAGGTAAAGCTTATAACTGTCCTCAAGCCGGCCCACGGCCTGAAGGACGTTGCTGGCTGAAAGCGCGTTGGCGACATCGCTGAACGTCAGCCCATAGGCATCAAGCTTGTCCGGGTCGATCTCCACGCGATATTCAGCCTGCGCCCCACCCATGACCTGAATCCGGGCCACGCCCTCGATAGCGGATAACATCGGTACCAGTTGATACTGGGCGATATCGCGTAGATGGACCAGCGATTCCTTGTCCGATACCAAACTGTATGCCGCCACCGGAAATACGGTCGGATCCATCCTCCGGATGCTAAATGCGGTGCCTGCGGGCAGGCCGGGCAAAACTTGATTGACCGCGGACTCCACCTCCAGCATGGCAGTGACCATGTCGCTGCCCCAGGCAAAGTTGACTGAGAGCTCCGCACTTCCCCGGCTCGTCGTTGAGCGCAGATCGACGACTCCCGGGACCGAGCGCACAACCCGTTCCACGGGCTGCGTCACGGCAATGACCATTTGGTCCGCGGGGCGGTCGCCGGTGTCCAGCGATACGACCACGCGCGGAAAACTTACATGGGGGAACAGCGCGACTGGCAAACGCAGACCCGCAGCGACGCCAGCCAGGGCAAGTATCGCGACGAGAAAGAGGATGGAGCGACGATGCCTCGCCGCCCAATGGGCAATATCCATCAGGGACGCACCCGCACAGACATACCGTCGTGCAATTCATAATTTCCGAGCGAGACCACGATGTCATTGGCCGTGAGGGGGCCCATCACGGCAATCTCGTCGTTCCGTTCGATATCCGGCCGGACATCGACGCGATGGGCAATACCTTCTCGCACCACGAAGACATAGGCAACACCGCGCGCATCGCGCAAGACAGCGCTCCTCGGCACTACCAGCGCGGGTCTTTGCGCGAGCCGGACATGACCTAAAATCCGGCTTCCGAGCACCCATTGCTTGCCGGATTTCGCCGGAATAGGGGCCAATGCCTCGACCAGATGGGTGTTGGGGTTGATCATGGCGTGAATCTCGCGAATCCGGCTTTTGATCTCAACACCGGGAACAAACACAGAGGTTAGGACGACCGAGGTGCCGGGCGCTATCCGCGGCAAGTCCTCGGGTTCAACTCCGAGACGGGCGATGAGGTGCCGCTCAGAGGCGATCAGCAGGGCACTGGCATCGCTCTGGACACGCTGACCCTGCCCGACATCCAGGCGCGTGACAATGCCATCCACCGGCGCGCGCAGGGTCTCCTTGGTTCGATCGAGACCGCGTTTCCGCAGCGCATCGAGAGTCGCCTTGGCATCGCTCAATGTTTTCTTGGCCGCGTCCAGTTGTGTTCGCGTGGCCAACTGATTGTCGAGCAACTGTTGCATCCGCCGGGCTTCGCGCTTGGAGAAGTCGACGGCGCTTTGCGCTTGAAGGTATTGCATCCGTGCGTCCGGGGCAGTAACCACCTCCAATAGGCGGTCACCGCGCTGTACGCGCTGTCCCGAACGCACCCAAACCCGGTTGATGACGCCCGCACGCGGCAATGACAGACCCAGAACCTGGTCTGGGTCTGGATCGATGACACCGTAAACCAATAGGGTTTCTCCCATGGGTTTCTCTTTCACCTGGATTGTCTTCACGGCCACACTAACGGTGTCATCTCCCCAGCAAGGCGAAATGATCGTCAATAGCGCAAAAATCATTGGCGCGGAAACCCCCGGCCAAATACTCGTTTTTTTCATGGTTTTTTCCTGGTCTTGACTATGTCGTCAAATCGGCCTCGATCTGCGGGCATTGCGAGCAAGGTCTCGAGCGCAATTCGGGTCTCCCATTGAGTCTGCTTCAGCGCGAGCACCTCCAGGCGTTTGTTGATCCAGGTCGATTCCATACTGAGAAAACTCAGAGAGTCGATGTCGCCGCGTTTGTATGCCTGACGGGCGCGATTTACCAGCTCTCGAAGCTGTGGCACATAGTCATCGAGCTGCTGATATTGCTCAGCGACAATGGCCTGGAGGTCAAGCAACTTGCGGACATCGGCCTGCGTCTGAGTCAGTCGCGCTTGATACGCCTCGGCCAATTGGGTCCTCGTGGCGCGTTCAACAGCGATGGCGCCGCGGTTTCCGCTGAACAAGGGCAGATTCAGGCCGATCGACACGCCCGCCGTTTGCACGCCGCCTGTATCACGGGCTCGGCCAATCCCGATATTGAACGATGGGAACTGGGCCAGGATGGCGGCTCGCACTCGTGCCTCCTGGGCCTGATAGCCTGCCGCCAAGGCGCGTAAGTCGGGCCGATTTTGAGGCAGCTCCTTGATCTGCGCTCCAATCTCTTCTTCCGTAAGTGGCCTAATGTCCGGCAGCGGCGACAGGGGGACATCGCTGCCGGGGCTTAAACCCAGCAAGTGATCGAGGTCATGGCGAGTCTGATTGAGTTGCTGTTTTTGCGCGGAGATCCCGGACAGGTTGTCCAATAGTGCGGAAAGGTCGATGCCGCTGGTCTCAAGAGTGACATTGCCCTCCCGTAACCCTTGAGCTGATCGCCGATATCGCCCTTCGTATAAGACGCGCATTTCGTCCAACAGGGCCAATCGGCGAGTTTCCATGCGATCCCGCACCGCTAGCAGTCGCGCCTGCTGTATGACCTGCCACTCCCGCCATAGCAATTCCAGCCTGATCTGCTGTTCATATTCATGTTCCGCGTTCAAACGGGCCTGTCGAGTGATCAAGGGTACGATGTCATACCCCAGCGCAATGCCCCAAGCATCGACAAGCCCGGCAGCCGCCTGATTGTTCGGGTCATCAAGAGACGCGGTTAACTGAGGGTCCGGCAACAGTCCCGCGGCGAAGGCCTGAGCCCCGGCAACGCCCTGGCGGGCGCGCTCGGCGCGAAGATCCGGATCGCCGAGCACGGCGAGCACCGCGATCTCGGTCAAATCCAGACCGTTGGAGAGATCGATTGGATGGCGGTTAGCGCCTGTAGGCGGGGTCGTGTTGGCGACGCTAGTCAGCTCGTCCACAGTGCTGATCTCGGACATGGCCACCTCAGACAGCGGCCTCGGCTGATAGCTTGCGCAGCTTGACAAGAAAAGCAACGCGAGCGGCAGTGAAACCGCCCGCGAGAGCCGCTGTAGTTCCCGGTTAGTCATCTATTCAGTCTTCGGTAATCATGCATGGAGATTGGATCCGTCAGTGTTATAAAGGGCGGCGGTGTCTCGGCAGCTGCTAGAAGGAATAGGATGCCCCGATAACCGACCCGTCGCGAAATCCCTTTGGGTCGGTCTGGCTGTAACCTCGGTTGAGGTTGTTGTAGCCGAATGATTTCAGATAAATCGACGCGCGGTCCGACAGATAATATTTTAGGCCATACTCCAGGAGCAGCTCTCGTTTAGTCGCGCCCAGCCCATCATGCGCATTGATCAGTGCGCCGTGGGCCTTGCGGGCAAACCAGAATTGAACATTGGCAAAAAATGAGAACTTGGGTTGATCGACATCGCCGGCCAGGTAGATTTCCTGGCGCCAATCAAACCCAAGTACCGGTACATAGCCCAACAGGTTGGGCGCGATCCGCTTGCCATGAAAGTAGAAGACGTTGTGAAAGGACGACTCCAGCTTGTCGTATCTCAGATTCAGGTTCAGGTCGAGTCCAAGTAGACTCTCGTTCGATACCTTTTCGTTTTCTTCCGCAGCGTATTCGACATTGGTCTGCGGGTTGAGCAGCGGTTCGCGCTTCTGAACCGGGAACGCGAACAAGGAATATAGGCCGGTGTTCATGGTCAGGCCTTCGTTGCTGTAAACGTTATAAAGAAAGGTTGCCTTGGCCCGAACCTCTTGCAGCTGAGACCCCGTTGTTCCAAGACCGGACCGCGCCTTCCCCATGATGCCGTACACATCGACGCTATTCCGCCAGCTCGGCGCCGCGGACAAGGTAAAGTCGCTTCGCACACCAACTGAGTAGGCAGGCTCCAGAACGACATTGTTCATGCCGGCAATTTGTCCGGTGTAGTGATTCAGATAGAGGGTAGTAACGAGCGGCAGGGCGTGGAGCATGGATTGGCGTCCTTAGGATGGTTATCGAACCAGTCTTTATCTTCCGCGATAGGCTAGCAGCCTATAATTAGCCCTAAATTAGGCGGCAAGGTAGTGCTGTGCTGAGGGTCTCCCCAGCTCTCAAATACTCATCGTATGACGGGCACGGCGGTGTCGGCCAACCAAAAATCGCCATCAGTCGCCTTGTGAACATAATCTCTGAGGCGATATTGGTCCTTTGGTATTAACCCATTGGTAGGATATACAGCCGCAAGGAATTGCCATACCATGGCCCCGCCCGGATGCATAACGTGGCGCTATGAGGTCATTGTCAGGGAGACAGCGATGCAGTCACGAACGAACGCAGGGATGCATCGGGTATTCCGCCGGTGCCTAAAGTGGGTAGCCCTATCCCTGCTGGTTATTTCGCCCGCCGTATCATCATCTGAAATCCCCCTAACGGAAGAGCCGACCGCCGTCGCGGTGAATCCGGTGTCCGGACAGTTTGTCGTTGCCTACCACGATACCAAGGCGCTATCGGTCTTTGATCTGACGAATGCCAAGCTGCTGAAGACAATAACCCTCGGTGGTCGATCAACGGATGTTGCCGTAGACACTCAGCGCGGCATCGCGTTGGTTAGCCATCGGAAGTCTGACAGTGTCAGCATGGTCGATTTGGCCTCCGGCATCGTTCTGGTCACGATCCCTGTCGGTGCGGATCCCGGCGCGGTGGCGATTTATGAGGCGGGTGGAGTTGCGGTCGTCACCAGTGAAAAGACCGATACCGTTACGCTTATTGATCTCAAGACGAAGGTTGTGGTCAATACCGTTCCCGTTGGCGGGAAGCCTGTCGATATCGCGGTGAACGCCCAGACCGGTTTGGCGGTTGTGGTCAACGAAAAGAGCGATGACCTGACGCTGATAGACCTCAAGACTCAAACTGTCTCAGGGGTTTTGCCCGTATCGAAGGGGCCTCGCGGCATCGCAATCGATCCGGTCCTGAACCAGGCGCTGGTGAGCCATGAGCGAAGGAACCTGATCAGCGTCATCGATCTCGCGGCCTTTACCGTGCTCGGGACGCTGTCTGTAGGGGAAAATCCCGGCTCGATAGGCATCAACTCCGCAACCCATCAAGCCGTGGTCACCGAAGGGCATGGCGACAGTCTATCCGTGATCGATCTCGGTCAGCGAAAGGTGCTGGGCAGTCTCAAGATCGGTCGAAACCCCGAAGACGTCGCGATCGATTCAACTCGTAACATGGCCGTGGTCGCAAACCGCAAGAGTGAGCGGGTAAGCGTGATCGATTTGAGTGTGCTCGCTTTTACGGCTTCCACGCCTGCGGGCAAGGACCCTCATGGGGTCGATATCGCATCCGGCCTTTCCCTGGCTTTGGTCACCAATCACAAGAGTAATACCGTTACTTTTCTGGGTCTGCCCTCAGGGATGATCACGAATACGATCAGTGTTGCCGAGGAACCTCTCGACGTTGTCATTCACCAGGGACGGTCGATCGCCATGATTCTTGGCGAAGAGGGCGATTCTCTGACCTTTCTGGACGTGAAAAATGCCGTGGTGACCGGCGCGATGGTGGTTGGTGAAGAGCCTGATGGGCTCGCGGTCGATGAAGGCCGCGATCTCGCGCTGGTCGCGAACAAGAAAGATAATACCGTCGTCTTCGCCAATATAGTCACTAAAACGGTCGAGATGACACTTCCCGTCGGGCGCGGGCCAAACGACATCGCCATTGACTCGGGAACCGATCAGGCCTTTGTCGCCAATGAAAAGGACGACTCCGTCCAACTGATCGACCTTAAGACGCGGACGATTGTGTCCACCATTCCCGTCGGGCGGCGGCCAAGCGCCATTGCCATTAGCTCTGCCGACGACATCTTTGTCGTTACCAGTAAGAAAGACGATACCCTGCAGCTATTCGGGCTCCATGATCATCTGCTGAAGGCATCCGTCCCCGTTGGGAAGGACCCTGTGGATGTCGTGATCGATAGGCCCAATCATCAGGCCCTGGTTGTGAATCATCACGACAACACGGTCTCGGTCGTTGACTTGCCTGCGGGGCTACTCAGCAGCACCCTGCCAGTTGGCAGGCACCCGAAACAGATCGCCCTTGACGCCGCAAATCACGTCGCGGTGGTGACGAATGAAGGTAGTGACGACGTCACGATCATCCCGCTGACTGTAGCGGATACCACGCCGCCTACGGTAACCGCGATGCTGAGTCCGTTACCAAACGCGATCGGCTGGAATAATACCGACGTCACCATTCAGTTTAGTTGTAACGATACCGGTAGCGGCGTAGCAAGTTGTCCCGCCCCCGTCACCTGGATCATGGAAGGGGCCGGCCAGGTTGTGAGCAAGACGGTGCCGGATCTGGCCGGAAACACCGCAACGGTCTCGATTACCGTCAACATCGACAAGACCCCCCCAGTCGTGACGCCGCCCATGCCGTTGACGGTGGCGGCAAATGGTCCGTTGACCGCCGTGACTCTGGGCGCGGCGACCGTCGCGGATAACCTTTCGACGGGACTTGTTGCGACACCTGATCAAACCGGACCCTTTGTCCCTGGGATCTATACGGTGACCTGGAGTGCGACCGATGCCGCAGGCAATGTCGGCAGCGCGAGCCAGTCGGTGGTCGTGCAGGATACAGCGCCCCCCATGATCATTGCCCCGGCGAACATTGGCATGACGGTCAACGCCGTTCCGGCAACGGTCGCGATCGGTATGGCGACCGCGACCGATCTCGTGGGTCCGGTGAGCGTTGCGAACGATGCCCCGGCAAGCTTCCCGACCGGCGCGACGATTGTGAACTGGACGGCGACGGATGGCGCGGGAAATACCGCCACCGCGACTCAGACGGTCACGGTGACCTATGATGCGGTCGCGCCTGTCATCACGGTGAATTCCGTTCAGTTGACCAATCAGCCAGCCTATACCCTGGCCGGTACCCTGAATGAAACCGCGACGCTCCTGGTGAATGGCGCGCCAGTGTCCTTGACGCCCACCCTGGGTTTCAGCCTGGGTCAGACCCTAGTCGAAGGTCTGAATACATTCCAACTGACGGCGACCGATGTCGCGGGCAACGCCACGAACCGGACCGTGGTCGTCACGTTGGATACCATTCCGCCCACGAATATTGCCCCGGCGAACGTTGGCATGACGGTCAACGTCGTTCCGACAACGGTCGCGATCGGTATGGCGACCGCGACCGATCTCGTGGGCCCGGTGAACGTTGCGAACGACGCCCCGGCAAGCTTTACGACTGGCGCGACGATTGTGACCTGGACGGCGACGGATGGTGCCGGAAATACTGCCACTGCGACTCAGACGGTCACGGTGACCTATGATGCGGTCGCGCCTGTCATCACGGTGAATTCCGTTCAGTTGACCAATCAGCCAGTCTATACCCTGGCCGGTACCCTAAGTGAAACCGCGACGCTCCTGGTGAATGGCGCGCCGGTGTCCTTGATGCCCGCCCTGGGTTTCAGCCTGGGTCAAATCTTGGTCGAAGGTCCGAATACATTCCAACTGACGGCGACCGATGTCGCGGGCAACGCCACGAACCAAGCCGTGGTCGTTACGTTGGATACGACCCCGCCCGCCATTACGCCTCCGGCAAACCTAGTGGTAGAGGCTACTGGCGCCTTGACGCCGGTCAGCTTGGGGCAGGCAACGGCTTTCGATGGTCTGGTAACCCCCTTGGTGCCGACATCTGACATCACCGGCCCCTTTGCGATCGGCGTGCATACGGTGACCTGGAGCGTGCAGGATGTGGCCGGCAATCTAGCCACGGCTATTCAGACCGTGGCCGTGCAGGACACCACCTTACCGATAATGACAGTCCCGGCGGACGTGACGGCAACGGTCAATTCGGTGCCCATCACGCTGGGCATCGGTAGCGCAACGGCAACGGATCTGTTTGGCCCGGTCGTGGTCGCCAATAACGCGCCCGTATCTTTCCCCGCCGGTCAGACGATTGTGAACTGGACAGCCACGGATGCCAACGGGAATCAAATTGCTGCTAACCAGTTGGTTAGCCTTACGCTGAATCATGCCCCACAAATTACGTCGATGCCCGTTACGTCAATTTTGACCGCAGCGGTCTACAGTTATCAGGTGATTGCCACCGACCCAGACGCTGGCGATGTCCTGTCCTACCAGCTCGCGTCGGCGCCAACCGGGATGACGATAGTCGCAGCTAACGGGCTCATCAGCTGGACACCCGGCGCCACCCAAGCCGGAAATCAAACGGTCAGTGTCGTAGTCAGGGACGCCAACGGACTGACCGCAACACAGAACTATGTGATCAATGTTCAACTGGCGAATCAGGCGCCGACGATCACATCGGTCGCAGCGACCGGAGCAGCCCCTGGCGTGGCCTACCGATATCAGGTGACGGCGATCGATCTGGACAACAACCCGTTGACCTATACCCTGTTAAACGGACCCGTCGCGATGACCATGGACAGCCTGACAGGCGTGGTCACCTGGATGCCATCGGCTGCCGATGCCGGGGCGCATAATATACAGCTGATGGTATCCGATGGCGTGCATGGTATCGATCAGCAGGCCTTCGCCTTGACGGTCTCGCTGCCTGCAAATTTCCTGCCAGCGATCACGAGTCTGCCACCGGCCTCGGTGAGCGCAGGCAATGTGTACGCCTATCTGGTCTCCGCCACGGACCCCAATCCGCAGGACGTCCTGACCTATTCACTTACCGCAGCGCCGACGGGCATGGTCATCAACTCGGCGACCGGTTTGGTTAACTGGCTGCCGGACGCGACACTCTTCGGCGCCTTTCCAGTAACGGTGCGGGTTGCCGATCAGCGTAACGCCTTTGTGGAGCAGCACTATCAACTGTCGGTGACGGGCGTCAATCTGCCACCGAAGATCGTTTCCACGCCAGCGGCCATTACGCAGCAGGGCGCGCAATACGGCTATCCGGTCCAGGCGCAAGATCCCAATACGGGCGATACACTGACTTACAGCCTGAATCAGGGACCGATCGGCATGACGATCGACCCCAACACCGGGGCGTTAAATTGGCCGGTTGGCGCGACTTACGCGGGGGCGAAGGTCGCACCGGCCGGCGGGGCGTGTTATCTGAAGCAGGCCGATGCCAGCCAGACCCGGCCGCACCTCAAATGGCAGGTTCCGAACGCCAGTATCGGCATCCCGGTCGTAGGGCCCATGGTGGATACCAATGGCGACGGAAGGGCCGATCAAAACGATATGCCCATGGTCGCTCTTCAAGTGGGGTACTATTTCCAAAACTTGATTGCCCCAATCGCCGTTGTTCGGGGCGATACCGGGGAAACGGTTTGGCAGAACGATACTGTTTCCAACTTCTACCTTGGCTTAGGCCTGGCGGATGTCGATGCGGATGGCAAGACCGAGTTGTTTGCCATGGCGAAAGACGGCCACGTCGTTGCCTTGAACGCCCAGGACGGCTCAGTTAAATGGGAAAGCCCGATTTTATGGCCCTTAAAATCGGACAAAAACTTTTTCAGTTTCGCCGATCTTGATGGCGACGGTCTCGCGGAGATCCTGGTCGGTGGTGCCGTCTTAAATTCCGACGGCACCATACGTTGGCGTGCGAATAAGGCCTTGGGCGTGACGTTGGCGGTCGATCTCGATCTGGACGGGATCTATGAGGTCATTGCGCGTGATGGCGTATATGACCGAAACGGCACATTTTTGTTCGGTCTGGCCGGACTATTCTCCATAGATAATATTACCGTCGCCGGCCTGGATTCCGACCCCAACCCGGAACTGATCGTTCATTTGGGCTATGAGACCCGGGTCTATGAGCATGATGGAACCCTGAAGTGGGTTCACACGCATAATTCGATTTCATCGGCTCCTCCCGTTATCGCGGATCTCGATGGTGATGGCCTCCCGGAAATTGGCGTACCGGTGAAAAACCGGATCGATATCCTGGATATCAACGGCAATCTGAAGACCTCGCGCTTCGTGGGTTACTTCGACCTGTCCGCTTTCACGGCCTCGACGGCGTTCGATTTTCTTGGGGACGGTTCCTACGAACTGATCAACAATGACCACACACACCTGCATGTGCTCAACGGTGATTCGGCGACGTCCCTCTATGAGGTGTCCAACGGATCCTATACCCAGCACGAGTATGCCGTCGTGGCCGACATCGATGGTGACGGGCATGCAGAGATGGTGGTCTACGGCGGAATAGGGAATGCTGCCTGGATGGCCTACGAGGACGTCGATGACCGCTGGGCCGGAGCGGCCAAGATCTGGAACCAGTACGACTACTACCCCGGCGTGATCAATCCCGACGGCTCGGTGCCGAGGACCCCTGTCAAGGCCTGGACCTATCAGTCCCAGTTCCGGGCCACGCCGGCCACTGATCTCCATGCGCCGGATCTGCAAATTGCAGGCGTGCGCTTTGCCGATGTGGCGGGTCAAGTCAAACTACAAGCCGAGATCGTGAATAATGGCGATGCCGCGACGACTCAGCCGGTTCACCTGAACCTCTATGGCGGAACGACACGGGCCACCGCGAACCTGCTTGGCAGCGCTTTGATCGAGCCCCTGGCCGTGGGCGAACAATCGGTACGGGTCATTCGTAGTGTCGCCGACCTGACCGGTGTGACGGAGCTGTATCTTGCCGTCGATCCCGAAGGTCAAATTGACGAATGCGTAACGGCCAATAACGAACGCGCACTGCCTTTGGTGCAGATATCGGTCACCGATAGCGGTGGCTTGCAGGACACGCAGCGTTTCGCGGTAGGGGTGGAACGGACCAACCAGCCGCCGGTCATCACCAGCACACCGGTCACGGTGGTCGCGAGCGACACGAACTACCGTTACGCAGTAAAGGCCCGCGATCCAGACTCGGACGACCTGTTGCGCTACCGTTTGGCGGCGGCGCCGCCTTTTATGCGGATCAACGAGCAAGGCGTGATCGATGCGATCGCGCAGGGCGGCGTCAGTGTCGAGGGTAGCTACAACGTGACGGTCGAGGCCTGCGACGGCTCA
>Ga0316204_10002649_pt1 | contig 39558 bp, 35 predicted proteins | sample 6monrhotite_MG_2_FD_205661 | JGI IMG/M metagenome (GOLD analysis project Ga0316204, IMG submission 205661) | Microbial mat bacterial communities from mineral coupon in-situ incubated in ocean water Damariscotta River, Maine, United States -... | ecosystem: Environmental > Aquatic > Marine >...
TCTTCGGCACTTTCACAGGCCATCAGGGCACATAGCAGCAATACACCTAACACTTTCTTCATGGCGTGAATTTAATGGGCAAAAATACGCTATCCTAACTTTTCACGGTAACGCTATTACCGTAGAGCTACTGGTTTCAATTCTCCATCGGCCGGTGCGTTCAAAGTGGTCTGACCGGTATGGTTAAAACTTATCGCCTCGTAAATCAGATGCTTCGTTGCTCTCATCATGACTGGCTAAGGGTGTTTTTGGGTAGAGTGAAAAATTCTTCATACACCTCAAATCAACATCTACATGTCATTCTGAACGAAGTGAAGAATCTGATTTTAGTAGATTAAGAAAATGACAGACATGCGGGGATTAGGAATTTCAATGGTCAGACTGCTTTGAGCGTTTCGATCCGTGTGAATGATACCTCAAAGATGAGATGCTTCGTTGCTCTCAGCATGACTGTTTAAGAGTGTTTGGTGCTGAGGCGATGAATTGGTCGTATTCTCAAACCCTCATTTTCAAGTCATTCTGAACGAAGTGAAGAATCTAATAGCCGAAGATTTAGAAGATAAACGTTTTGCTGTGCTTAGAGAATTCAACGGTCAGGTCGGTGTGAATGATACCTCAAAGATGAGATGCTTCGTTGCTCTCAGCATGACTGTTTAAGAGTGTTTGGCTATAGCACTATCCCTGCCTAACTTCACCCCATGCCCCACTTCAGCATAAAAGCACGATTGAAAAGTTTTGTCTACGCCTTCCGTGGTCTACTTGTCGCGCTTAAGGAAGAGCATAACTTTCGCATACACCTGGTAGCGGCCGTGCTTGTGATCATTGCGGGCTTCTGGCTGCAAATTAGTCGTACTGACTGGCTCTGGCTAACCCTTGCTATCGGCCTGGTGCTGGTGGCCGAGATCTTCAATACTGCCATAGAAAGACTGGTGGATTTAAAGCAACCTGAACAGGACCCCAAAGCAGGTAAAACCAAAGACCTGGCAGCTGGGGCTGTACTGCTGGCAGCCATTACCTCGGCCATCATTGGAGGCTTGGTTTTCTGGCCTTATATTCAGGCCCTGTAAGCACTTTCATGAAGCGAATCGGCACCTTTCTTACCCTACTAACACTCGTCTTTTTCAGTACTTGTGAAGGCGACAAACCTGAGGACACAGCGCCTACGAAACCCAACATCATCTATTTAGTGGCCGATGACCTGGGCTATGGCGAAATCGGTTCTTACGGTCAGCAGATTATCCAGACACCCAATATGGACGCACTGGCAGCCAATGGCATGAAGTTCACTCAGCACTACTCCGGTTCACCAGTATGTGCACCATCACGCTACGTTTTGCTTACGGGTAAGCACACAGGGCACGCCTTTATCAGAGGCAATGACGAATGGGCTGAACGCGGTGAGGTGTGGAATTATGAAAAGGCGGTAAACGACCCTGGTCTGGAAGGACAACGCCCCATCCCAGACAGCACCCAAACCCTGGGTGAATTGATGCAAAGTGGCGGTTATGAAACGGCCATTGTCGGCAAATGGGGACTTGGTGCTCCAGAAACAGAAGGCGTGCCCAACCGGCAAGGCTTCGACTACTTTTATGGCTATAACTGCCAGCGGCAGGCCCATAACCTCTACCCTGTTCACCTATGGGAAAACGAAACCAAAGTGCTGCTGCAAAACGAGCTGGTAGCTCCTGGTACCAAATTGACTGAAGGTGCTGATCCGTTCAAAGAAGCCAGCTATGCGGCATACAACCAGCCGGACTATGCCCCGCAAAAGATGCAGCAAAAAGCCCTTGAGTTCATCAAAGCAGACCGGGACAAGCCTTTCTTCCTTTACTACGCCAGTCCACTGCCTCATGTGCCCTTGCAAGTACCACAGGCATATATAGACAAGTACCGCGAGATCATAGGTGATGAAGAACCCTACCTGGGTGAGCGGGGTTATTTTCCACATCGCTACCCCAAGGCCGCCTATGCGGGCATGATCAACTATCTGGATGATCAACTAGGCGAGTTGATTCAAACCCTGAAAGATGAAGGCCTCTATGAGAATACCCTGATTATCTTTTCCAGCGACAACGGCCCTACTTATGCAGGCGGAGTTGATCCAGAATACTTCAACAGCGCAGGCCCTTTCCCCAACCAGTATGGCCGGACCAAAGGCTTTACTTATGAAGGCGGCATTCGCGTACCGATGATTGCTAGCTGGCCAGGTAAAATAAGACCTGGTACTCAGTCCAACCATATTTCGGCTTTTTATGATGTACTGCCTACACTATGTGAAGTAGGTGGTATGGCTCCTCCTGAAGACACTGATGGCATTAGTTTTTTGCCTGAGCTTTTGGGCACTATGAAGCAGCCACGACACGACTACCTCTATTGGGAATTCCCCAGCTATAAAGGGCAGCAGGCCGTGCGCATGGGCGACTGGAAAGGCCTTCGTACAAACATGTTTGAAGGCAACCGAAGCATTGAACTGTATAACTTGAAACATGACCCTTTCGAGTCGGATAACCTGGCAGCGCAACAGCCCGAAATTGTGGCGCAGATTGATAGCATCATGGCATTGGCGCATGAGGAGCCTGCATTACCAAATTTTGATATTTTTAAGAGCGATAAGTAATTCGTACCATGAATCACAGATAACACGTCAATTCAACTGCAAGGAGAAATCCTTTCACGAAACACTGAAACAGAAATTAGTACGGCACTGTCTAGCGTGAAAAGATCTCTCACTAAAGGTTCGAGATGACTTTCTAACTTAGTTTCAGTTTAAAAACAGCACCATGGCCAAATCACAGAACAAAACGGTAGAGAATGACGGAAGCGTTACTGAATTCCTGAATTCAGTAAAGGACGAAACCAAAAAGGCAGATTGCCAAAAGGTATTGGCCTTGATGGAAGAAATCTCTGGCGAACCCGCCAAAATGTGGGGCAAGAGCATCGTGGGTTTTGGCAATTACCACTACAAGTACGACTCCGGCAGAGAAGGCGACTTTATGAAGATAGGTTTCTCTCCCAGGGCACAAAACCTGACCCTTTACATCATGCCGGGTTTTGGCCGCTATGACGACCTGATGGAAAAACTAGGCAAGCACAAAACAGGCAAAAGCTGCCTCTATGTAAAGAAATTAGCCGATGTGGACGAGAACGTGCTCAAAGAGCTGATGACCGAAAGCTATGGCTATATGACTGAGAAGTACGGTTAATTCTCCCGCCACGTATTAAAACCCTTTTTAATCAGATTTGAAAAAGGTATAGAATTATACCGCATTTTAATATATGTGTATTTCTATATTTAACTATAGTATACATATTAAATAAAAAACACAAGCTTCTTATGTTCTAACCGTTTTGTGACTAAGTTTATTTGTCATTTCAAGAATTAGCAGCTACCTGTAAAGCGCTAAAATTAGTCATAAACATTAAATATTAAGTCGTGAAAAAACTACCAATAATTTTATCTACGTTCATATTACTGGCCTTCTTTGTCCAGTCATGCACCAACGAGGGTACCGAACCTACCGTGAGTATAGAAGAAGCACCTTTTACCTCAGTCAATTCCAATTGCGATGTGAATGGAGAAGACTGTATGAATTCAGGAGGTATGGCAACTTATACTTACACAAGTAACGAACCCGTGAGCACTATCAATTGGCTGGTAATTAGTGGAAACATATCTATTATATCAGGTCAAGGTACACAGTCTGTCACCGTTCAAGCTGGTTCAGGTTTTACCGGAGCTGAGTTGAAAGCAGATGTGGTATTTACCAATGGCAATGATTGTGATGCATCTTTCATCATTGACAAGTGTATACCAGAACCATGCCCTGTGCCTCCAAGACCCGGATTGATCTTGAATAACCAGGGAGTGGGAAGCGTTGCGCATACCATATGTGCCAACGAACTGGATGACACAGATTTCTCAATTGGCTACGTAACCGGTGCCGATTTTTACGAATGGCGGGTGACTCCTTCAACTGGGGTAACCTATCAGACCGAAGATTATGATCACATCTTTGAATTCTTCTCCGCCCCTGCCGGCTCTTATTCTTTGGAAGTCAGAGGCGTAAACGAATGCGGTGCTGGCCCCTGGTCGGGTGCCGTAATCACTGTCGAAGACTGCGGTGGCTTTGGCGGTGGATTCTAAACAACCGAATATTAACCAAAAGGCAAATGTAAAATGCCTGAATACCAATTAGGTATAATGCTGAACAGGTAGACTGAAAACACAGAAATGACACCAAAGGGTGGTTGAGCAATCGACCACCCTTTCACTTTAGTATAATCAAACCGCTACCTCAGCCCATTCTGGCTTGGTAGTGTTCACTTTGGCTTTGAGCTCATTCAGGATATTGTACAAACCGAAATAAGTTCGGTTGATGTACAGGCCGTCACGGGCACCACGAGCTTTTGTTGATTCTCTAAATTTTTTCGACTCGCTAATGGTCTCTCCCATCATAAATATCTTGTGGAAGTAATCGTCATCGCCAAAGTCGAACTCATCCTGGTGGAAAGGCTGACCTAGTAGCCCCATCATTTCTTTAATGGTTTGCGAGAAATATACCTTGTCTTCATCAGAATCGTCTTCGTAGATGAATTTTAGGTCTAAAAACCTTTGGTCCAGCGCCTGGTCATTGTAGAGCAGGTCTTTGCGGATGAGACTGAAATAGGGCTCATAAAATTCATCGGGAATCACCTTTACACAACCGAAGTCGATGACACCCAATACCCCATCATCGCTGATAATGAAGTTTCCGGGGTGCGGGTCGGCATGCACCTGGCGCAGGGTATGAATCTGGTAGTCGTAAAAGTCCCACATGGCCTGCCCAATGCGGTTTCGAGTTTCCTGATCGGGGTTGGTAGCAATGAACTCCTTTAGCACTTTGCCCTGCATCCAGTCCATGGTAATCACCCGGTCTGAGGACAGCTCAGGGTAGTATTTCGGGAATTTCAGGTTTTCAATATGAGCACATGCCTCCGATATCTCTATGGACCTTTCTACTTCCAGGTAGTAATCCGTTTCTTCCAGCAGTTTGCTCTCCACCTCTTCCAGGTAATGATTGAGATCGCGCTCACTCAGGCTCATCAGCCTTACGGCAAAAGGCTTCACCAGCTTCAGGTCAGATTTCACACTAGAAGCCACACCGGGGTACTGAATCTTAACCGCATAAGTATGTCCATCTTTCACCGCCTGGTGCACTTGCCCTATAGAAGCAGCGTTGACGGCTGACTTGGTAAAGGTCTCGAAGATTTGAGAAGGCGACTTTTTGAAGTACTTCTGGAAGGTCTTCACTACCAGCGGATAGCTCAATGGAGGTGCACTGTACTGCGCCATAGAGAATTTATCCTGGTAAGCTGTCGGTAGCATGTTCTTGTCCATGCTCATCATCTGGGCCACTTTAAGGGCACTTCCCTTGAGCTGACTCAGCGAATTGTAAATGTCACGGGCATTGTCTTCATGAAGCTCCTCCTTGCCCATTTTTGGGTTCACGGCCTTTTTGGCGTAATACTTCACGTAGTTGCCCCCAACTTTGGCCCCAGTGCCCACAAACTTGGCAGCACGCTGTACTTTACTGGTAGGTATTTTCGACTGTTCCTTCATCACTTCTCTCCTTCTCTTGGTTCTTATTTATTCTGATATAGAAATTTGGCGAAATCAACCATCGCATCCAGCGGGCCACGGCCCATCAGGTCAAATGAAAGGTTGACTGCTTTTTCGATGGCCGCATCGGTCTTTTCAAAGCCTTTGCTCTCATCTTTCACCCAAAAGCGCACTACAAAGAGAAACTGCACCCAGATGCCATCGCGATATCGGTCGCTGATATAGGGCCGGGCGGTTACCTCTTCTGTCTCGGTAGCTTCCAGCAGCACTTCATCTATAAACTCCATGAACTGCTTCTTAAATGCTTTCAGAAATGAAGGCATCATCATGGGCTTGGGCTCAAATTTGGCCGTTTGCAGTATGAAGCTCCTATCGCTCTTCATCACCTCTATGAGGGTATAGTAAAAAGCCAGCAGTTTTTCTCTGGCAGAATATTCATCATACACCTCCTCTGCCTGAATGGTTTCGGTGGTGGTGGTTAACAAATCGAGCCAGATTTCCTGCTCAACCGCATCAAAAGAATTGAATTCTTCATAGAACACATCTTCTTTGATCTTGAGCTCCTTCACAAATTTGAAAATAGACGCAGGTTGCGTTCCATTCTCCAACACATACTCTTTATAAGCCTTCTTGATTTTATCAGCCTGACTGGTCTTGCTTTTGGCCGATTTAGAGGCAGTTGCTTTTTCCATATGCCCATAACTTTTGATTAAGCGAAAAGGTTATTCGCTTTCTAAATACCTTCCAGAATATTTACGAATATGACTCAAAAGCGGACATGAAAACTAGCAGAATTTCGTGAAGTTGGGCTATACCCATAAGACCGAGCAGGTCATACAGAATTTGTGATATTGACCCGTCAGACTGAGCAGTCAACCGGACTACAGAACGCTGAGCCGTCTGACGGTAGTTTCTACCCTAAGGCAATCCGTTTTTCACATACTCGTCCAGTGCAGCCTTATATGAATCACTGACCGGCAAGTCGGTATCTCCCAGCTTCACCCTGCCTTTCTCAATGGCATCGATGGCCGCCAGTGATACCACATAGGATTTATGGATGCGCAAAAAGCGACTGGAAGGCAACTTAGGCATCAGCTTGGCAAAACTCAGCAGCGTCATCACCTTCTCATTTCGCGTAACAATACGCAAATAGTCTTTCATGCCTTCGATGTACAGGATGTCGTCAAAGCGAATTTTCCTGATCTTATAATCCGCTTTAACAAAAATATGGTCCTCAGCGGTCTGTGCAGGTTGAGGCTCAGTTTCCTGTGCCTGAAAACGCTGAACAGCTTTCAAAAACCTCTCGAAAGAAATGGGTTTTAGCAAGTAATCAACTGCCTGTAGTTCAAAGCCCTCTACCGCATATTCATTGTAAGCGGTGGTGAAAATCACCTTGGTTTTATTGCCCAATATTCCGGCCGCCTGAATGCCAGTGATGTCCGGCATCTGAATGTCGAGAAAGACCAGGTCTACAGAATGGTCCTGAACAAAATGCACCGCGTCCAGGCCAGACTCCAGGGAAGCCAGCAATTCCAGCCGGGGAATCTTCTTCACGTATTCTTCCAGAATTTCCACCGCCAGCGGTTCGTCATCCACAATGATGCAGGTCATTTTATCCATCTTTCAGGGTTAAAGTTGCTTTGAAAGTTTTCGCGGTTGACTCTACCTGAAGCGTTGCCTGTGAGTCATAAATCAGTTGGAGCCTGCGACTGATATTTTCCAGACCTATGCCGCCTACCTGGTCTTTTTGCAAGGTAGTTTGCGCAGGTGGCAAGTCGTTTTCCACAGTGAAAATCAAATCACCCTCCGCCTTGAGGTGAATGCGGATGGCCCCTGCCCTATTGAGCTGATAGCCATGTTTGAAGGCGTTTTCCACAAACGGAAGCAAGAGCAAAGGCGCAATGGTGCGCTGTTCTAAGTCACCAGCCACATACAGGTCCACCACATGATCAGCTTTAAATCGTAATTGCTGTAGGGCTATAAAACTTTCTACATGCGAAAGCTCTGTCTTGAGGGCCACTCGTTCCGCATCGGACTCATAAAGCATGTAGCGCATGAGCTCTGACAGTTTCATAATAGCCTCAGGGGCGCCATCCGCTTTTTTATAGGCCAGTGTGTGAATGTTGTTGAGCGAGTTGAACAGGAAATGCGGATTGATTTGTGACTTGAGAAAAGCCAGTTCGCTGGTGAGGTTTTGATTTTCAAGCTCGCGTCTGATGCGCATGTTTTTGAACCAATCGAAAGTGAATTTACCTATGGCAGCCATGAAGATGACAAACAGTGCAGACAAGGCCCTGATGCCGAAAACAGTCCAAAACTGAGAGGTAGAAATGTTGACGAATGGTGTGAGCAAATCGCTATAAAAGTAAATGAGCGCCTGGTCGAAACACCAGCTCACCAAAGGATACATGCCAATCAATAGCAAGGTAACAAGAACAAACATCCAGGCCTTGCGCCCTGCCAGCATTCGGGGAATGGCCCGGGCGTAGAAAAAATAAAAGAGGGGTATGTCTTTCAGGGCAATGAGCAACACATAAACGATGCGGTACTCCTTGCTGGGGCTTTGTTGAATCCACGATACCCAATAAAACATTAGGTAAAGCACCCATGCTACCACATGTAGCAGGTTTACCACAATCAATTCTGAATTGTCCTCTACCCAGGTTTTCAACTTAAGCATTACGCTAAAAATAGACGATTTAAATTACGTAATGGTGCAGGCCTTCCCACATCATTATTCAAATGACTTGGCTTGCCGCTGGTATGAGCGATTTGGCAGACAAAAAAGCCGGAATGGTCGAGTTAAAAAAATTCTCTGTATTCAAAACGCCTAATTGGTTCGTCATTAGATCAAACCGTTTTTTATGTCAACTCCCATTATACAAACACAGGGTCTCGACTTCTACTTTAAGGATTTCAAGGCGCTGGATCAGGTAAACCTGAATGTACCCAAGGGCAGTATTTATGGTTTTCTAGGACCCAATGGGGCCGGAAAAACCACCACCATCAGGGTGCTGCTCGACCTTTTTCACCCCAAACCCGGACAAGTCAAAATATTTGGAAAAGAGCTTGGTGCCAACCGGGTAGAGATTCTCGGCAAAATTGGCGCTCTGATTGAAAACCCCTCCATCTACAAGCACCTCTCAGGCCGACAAAACCTAGAGGTAATTAGAAAAATGGTGGGTGTACCCAAGAGCCGCATCGATGAGGTGTTACAAATTGTTCGCCTGGTAGACAATGCCGACAAACGTGCCAAAAACTACTCTCTGGGCATGTGTCAGCGGTTGGGACTGGCTGCAGCCTTGCTCACCGACCCCGAACTGCTAATACTCGATGAACCCACCAATGGCCTCGACCCAAGTGGTATTATTGAAATGCGCGAGCTCATCATCAGGCTTAACAAAGATCATGGCAAAACCATTTTTCTATCCAGTCATATTCTGTCTGAAATAGAAAAACTCGCCACCGATGTGGCCATCATAGACCAAGGTAAAATCCTGTTTGAAGGCAAGCTGGAAGGCCTGCAAAACCAAGGCAGTGGCTACCAATTGACCATTGAGGTAAATGAGGTAGACAAAGCAGCAGCAGTTGTCAAAGGCCTCAATCATACCATTTCGGAGACCAATAGCCGTAGCCTGGTAGTGCCAATAGCCGAACGTGAGCTGATTCCAGCATTGAACAAAGCACTGGTAGAAGCAGGCATTGAGGTATTTCAACTTTCTGCGCCAGAAGAAAACCTGGAGGCCATTTTCCTGAACATCACCAAAAAACTAGACCAATGAACGCTGTAATTGCTATGAGAAAAGGCCTTACGGCTGAGTTGTATAAGTTCCGTAGAACATTCACATTATGGATGCTCATTCTGGCTCCCGCATTTATTCCGGCCATCAACCTGATCATCTTTTGGACCAAAGGGCACGAGATAGTAAAAGAAGGACAAAACCCCTGGGACTTGTTGGTCAATTTCAGTGTAGATCCAGGCAACTTCCTCTTCCCCTTCTTTGTGATGATCATCGCCCTGTTTGTCAACAACATAGAACACAGCGCCAACACCTGGAAGCTGATCTACACTCAGCCCCTATCGCGCACAACAGTGTACCTGGCGAAGATGAAGGTGTACATAGTCATGATCTTCTTTAGTCTCATGCTGTTCGGAGTGTTTTCGCTGGGTGTGGGCTATGTGATGCAGGTTGTGAGGCCAGAGTTGGGCTTCGATCAGCCTTTTGATCCCATGTTCCTCTTCGCAGCCTGCTTTAAGATTTTCTTGTGCTCGCTGGGCTATGCATCCATCCAATTTGCCATTAGTCAAAAGTGGAAAAACCTAATCCTGCCCCTGGGCATTGGCCTGGCCGGTTTCATCTCTTTTATGATTTTGGTACAAGGCTGGAAATACGCGCCCTACCATCCCTATGGCTACCAGATTCTGGGCTTGGGCGGTATCAAAGGCCCCGAGCCTGACCTGTGGGGAGATATGGTATTTGTATGGAGAAGCCTGGGAGTTGCAGCAGTGATATTCACACTGTCGGGCATCGACATGAATAGAAAAAGAATTATTTAATATCTGATGCAAGTGTCTAAACGTAGTCGATGGCATGCCCGGATCATTGTCGCGATCCGGGTGTTCCTTGGCCTGATATTCTTCACAGCGGGCATGAGCAAGCTCTATTTTGAACATCAGTTTCCTGGTCTTATTGGGCCAGTGTGGCTGGAAGAACGCCTGGCAGCGCATGATCTGGGCATGTATGCAAGATTCATCGCAGGTTCACAGATTGTGGCCGGGCTGCTGCTTTTCACACAGCGCTTTGCCACATTGGGCGCCATTCTCACCTTTCCCATCATACTGAACATCTTTATGGTCACGGTATCGATGAAATGGCAAGGCACGCCCTATGTCAACTTTGTACTGCTTAGCCTCAATGCCTGGCTACTGGCCTATGACTACCACAAGTTGAAGTACATACTCACCGACAAGGTGGACCAATTGAAGCAGCAGCACCTGGTAAGAAAGAACAAAAAAGCCGATGGCGTATGGGCTTTGTCCGTGGTGGCTATTATACTTTCCGTGCCTCTCTCATACATCAATACTGCCGCAGCCTGGGGCTTATGTGGTCTTGCGGTAGTGGCCATTATTGTGAATCAGTTGGTGGCCAGAAAAAAAGAAAAGAAATTTTGAGAACCTGGGGAACAAAGTAGCAACCGGTTCGTCATTAAAGTATCCCAGAAGTGGGATTTTATACATCCAAATCGTGCCCTGGCTGAGAAATCAGTCGGGGTAATTTTTTGCCCAATTTTCTGTAAATTCAATTTCTTAGTGTTCAACTAACCAACATGTGATGAGAGAATTCGGAAATACGCGTAGGCTAAATTGGTGGCAGCGGTTTTTAGCAATGTGCAATATCATCACATTTGATAATGTGGATATTCAGCAGGGCCACCTTAGGCGCATTCATAAACGTAAGAGGAAAACCCTTTTTAATCGGTAAAAAAAGTCGGCAAGTTTAACGGCTAAACTCATTTTTAAGACTTTACTTTTTCAATCCGATGTCTTTTTACAAGCAGAAACTGCAACGAGTTAAAAAGGAGGTATTCGACAATCAACAGCACCTTGATGCAGTGATTGCCATCAGGCGATTTATCAATGAAAACCTGGAAAGTGAACTGGATCTTGAAAGCCTGGCTGCAGAGCACTCCATCTCTAAATACCATCTTATCCGCCTCTTCAAGCGTTATCATGGCATCACCCCCAAGCAGTACATCATTTCCAAACGCATTGACAAAGCGATGGAATTGCTGACAAAAGGAAGGTCGGTGACACAAACCTGCTTTGAAGTAGGCTTTGAAAGTTTAGGTTCCTTCAGCTCATTGTTTAAGGAAAAGACGGGAATGAGTCCCAATAATTTTCGCCTGAGCAACTTTCAAGAAGCAACTGATGAATAGATCAGCCAACTTCGGACAAATTGAATTGATAAAATGAAAGCAAATATTCTCAGCATCCCCGTACTCGATCAGGAAAAGGCCCTGCAGTTTTACACCCAGAAGCTGGGTTTTATCAAAAAACTCGACTCTCCCTTAGGCGGAGGCAATCGCTGGCTCACGGTGGTTTCTCCTGAAGATCAGCAGGGGGTACAGTTGCTTTTAGAGCCCGCACCTTTGCACCATGAACCCACCAAAGTTTATACAGAAAGCCTGAAGAGTGCCGGTATACCATGGACCCAGTTTGATGTAGAAGATTGTCAGTCTGAATTTGAAAGGCTAAAAGGCCTGGGAGTTGAATTTAGTATGGAACCTGCAGAAATGGGTACGGTCAAGTTTGCCGTGTTTGACGATACCTGTGGTAATAATATTCAGATTGTGGAGCATCTGTAACGGGCCTCATTCAGAGAATGATAAGATACCCTGGCTGAGCAGTCGGTTGGGGTTAATTATTGCATTAACCCTCCCAAATCATATGTATGGGCTCTAAATCCTTCCTCGGGAATTTTGCTTAGCCCTTATAATTCAATGTTCATCTTATCAGAAGGTTATGAACGATTATTTCCTAATAAGTACAAAAGTCAAGTTCTTTTACGTTGCCTAGTTATTAACACCTGGCTATGAAATTCCTTTCGATTTGTTACTTGTTTCTTCTTTCAGTTTCTGGCTACGGTCAATCCGACAACCTTCGTATTGACGGTGATATATATGATTGCAAAACAAATGAACGCATGCACTATTGGTGGCGTTTGTCGATATGCGAAGGAGGCAATTGCAATCCGGTAAAATTTGAATTCCCCAGATTCTATGCAGACAGTCTTAAGGCAGGGGAATATGTGATTAAGTTTACTAATTTCTTTAATCAGACAGTCACTGACACCATTCAACTCTATGAGAATATCACTGATTATCAAGTTTGCCTGGACGACTTCCAAAAACGTAATTCCTATCCATTATTAGATGCATTTCATAAAGCAAAAACAATTCGCATCAGGCAACGATCCATTGGTTGTTATCATAGGTCAACGGAAGAATTGATATTCAAAAAGCATGGCGGTGTGTTAACGGTGAAACACATTCATAAGGGTGATAACAAAAAGGCTAAAATTGATACACAGCCGAAGTTAATGGCACTTTATGATTTCTTTTCAAAAGCAGACCTCATGAATGAGAGAGGTGGATGTACGACAACGGACTATTATATGCTGAACTTTGACGAGCAAGAAATAACCATTGAAGATAGTGGTTGCAGTTGGCGGGGTTTTATGCAGCTGGTCAAAGTACTCTTCTAATCTTCACCAATCCCATTATTGACAGAACCTGCCCTCGACAACATGCATTAGACAAATTATCAAGACAAATCGAATCAAACCCCTATTCTATGCTTGATTCATTTTCCTTAATTTCACTCCTCAACTACCAAAACCATGAGTGAGGAAAAAGACGCAATACTAATCGAGGGTCACCGCCACATTCGCTATTCACATGTGCATTACGAGCCTTCAGAAATGGTGGAAAGAAGCGAAATCTTCTTTCAATGGATGGAAACCCGCAGATCGGTCAGAGATTTTTCCGACCAGCCGGTACCGCGTGAAGTGATTGAAAACATCATCAAATCAGCTTCTACTGCCCCTTCTGGTGCTCATAAACAGCCCTGGACATTTTGTGTAGTGAGCAACCCAGAGTTAAAAAGCAAAATCAGGGAAGCTGCCGAAAAAGAAGAGCATGAGAGCTACCATAACCGCATGAGCGACAGTTGGTTGAAAGACCTCAAGCCCCTGGGCACCAATTGGGACAAGCCTTTTCTCGAAACTGCCCCTTACCTCATCATCATGTTCAAAAAGGCCTTCGAGTTTGGCGAGCATGGCGAGAAGCTGAACAACTACTATGTAAACGAGTCGGTAGGACTGGCCGCAGGTTTTCTCCTCACCGCTATACACGATGCCGGACTGGTAACCCTCACCCACACCCCCAGCCCTATGAACTTTCTGGTTAAAATTCTTGAGCGCCCGGCAAATGAACGGCCTTTCCTACTCTTACCAGTCGGTTATGAGGCCGAAGAAGTGTATGTGCCGGACATCCACAGAAAAGATCTGGACGAAGTGGCCATATTCTACGAATAAGCACTATTAGAGCTGCACGGCAATTGCTATCTTCATTCTATGAAGTGCACTTCCCGACTGGCCACTGCCCTGCTCTTATTCCTCATACTTGGCCAATCGGCCAACGCTCAAAAGCGCTATAAGAAAAAGCACATCCTCAAAGACCTTAAGGAACTGGATGGCTTCAAGAATGCCTTTGTGGGCTTTATGCTCTACGACCCAGAGAGCAACAAGACTCTGGCCTGTCAGTACGACAATAAATACATGACTCCGGCATCTAACACCAAGCTATACACCTTCTATGCAGGCATCAAACTGCTTGGTAAAGCGGTGCCAGCACTGCAATACACTGTTCAGGGCGACAGCTTGATTTTCTGGGGAACCGGCAACCCGCTCTTTCTCCACCCTGACGTAGCAGATCGCAGCGCGCTCGACTTTCTGGAAGCCCGCAAAGAAAAGCTCTTCTACTGGCCTCGGCCCGTGGTCGATTCTCGCTTTGGCCCTGGCTGGAGCTGGGACGACTTCAATGGCTACTACTCAGCTGAAAAGGCCGTTTTCCCCATCTATGGCAATAGCATCAGCACAGTCATGGACAGGGAAACCAAGAAAATTAACATTACTCCAAAATACTTCAGCCCCCATTTCAGTGTCATTGAGTCTATGGAGAACCCTTCCAGGAGCAGGATCTTCAGAGAAGAAGGAGAAAATCAGTATCAATATTTTGTTGGTGAGGCGATTGACAGTGATTTGCCACAAATAGACACCTTAATCAGACCTTTCCTCTATAGCGATGAATTGTTTGTCGAGTTGCTGGCCGACACGCTTCATAAACCAATCAGTTTCTACCATGGCATTCCACAGATAGGCGGTGCCAAAACGGTGTACTCACTACCCACAGACACGCTCTATAAGCACATGCTTCAGCCCAGCGACAACCTCTTTGCAGAGCAGATTCTGATGATGTCCAGCGGCATGGCCAGCGATACCCTCAGCACTGAGGCGACCATTGACCGCATGCAAACAGAAGCCTTTACAGACTGGCAGGACGAACCGGTTTGGGTAGACGGTTCCGGCCTCTCCCGTTACAACATGTTCACACCCAGGGGCATGATCAAACTGCTGAAAACACTTCGGGAAGAAGTAGGTGAAGAAAGGCTGTTTGAGCTGCTGCCAGCTGGTGGAGAATCAGGCACCATCGAGAACTGGTATGGCGCAGAAAGTGGCCCCTATGTTTTTGCGAAAACAGGTACTCTGAGCAACAACCACAGCCTCACAGGCTACATCAAAACCGATTCTGGCAAAACACTGCTCTTTTGCCTGATGGTCAACCACTATGCACACAGCACCAGCAAAGTACGTGAGAGCATGGGGGTGATGTTGGAGAAGATTAAGAAGGCGTATTGAGTTGTTCCACAAAAGGTTATTCCGCAGAGAGTCATTCCACAGAGCAACACAGAGAAAACTAAAGGGGACACAGAGGTTTTCAATACCCCTGTCGCAGGTTTTCCAAACCTGTGACCACTATGGATACAAGGACTCCGTCCGCGTAGCAACTGTAAATCACAGCTCATTTAAAATTAGAAATGCGCGCTAAAAGTCCCCTCTAGGGAAGCCCGCCTGCCGAAGGCATGGGGGATTTAGGGGTGGATAACTACCTTCTCAAAACAGTAGAAACCTCATCTCTCCACACAGTCCTTTCCACCGTGGTCAGGTCCAATTGAGGGTCTACTAAAAGCTGAGGCCTTCGGGCATTGAGTCGGGTATTGATCACCCCATTGATGGCCACATTTGCATAGCCTCTTTCGGACCATTCATTCTCCAACCAATGAGCAAAAACGATCACCAAATCAGTTTCAGAAGACATTTTTCGGTATTGGCGACCCGTCAGGTACTCCCTGGGGTTGATGGTCCATGTCTGATCAGAATCCTTGTCGGTGATGATGAAAGTAGAGTTGCTACCCAACTTGGTCCGGGTCATCAGTCGCCATGAAAAACGATGCCCTTTTTCAGTCCAGTTCACATCATTATCAATCAGCAAATGCCGATGAGGAATCAAGAGATTGAGCAGGAGAAAAATGCTCAGTGAAGCCACAACCAGCTTCTTTCTGGACAGACTTGGCAATTGCAGGCCATCCAATGATTCAAGTTTCATTTTGCGCTTCAGCCAGGGCGGAGGAAAAAGCAGCAGCGTGATCAAAACCATAAATATGGACAAAGAGCCCACTCCCAGCAGTACAAAATTGAGCAGGTGAAAACTGAATTGATAGCTATGCGCAAACCATCTGGTATTTCTCAAACTCAGCCATAAGGCAATACTCAGGTCGAAGAAAACCCCGCCATAGCTCATGAGTGCAATCACCGTTTCGCGAGTACCCTTACCCATCGCTTTGAAGGGCCATTGCCAGCTCAAGTGGTTGGTCAATGGCTGATGCAAGACCAACCAGTCGTGATTCAGTTTGGAAAGGCCCGAATAGAAGTAGATCAGGCAAAGGCTCACCTGGAAGATCAGCACACACCAGCGAGGAACCGTTGGTTGTTTGAGCACCCTGCCTTGCTTCACATCCAGCGACCAAAAACGATTGGCGGGTATAAAAAGCAGCACCAGCGCCAGAATGATAAAGAGGTAGAACTTATTGAGTGTGTACACAATGTCAATCATGAACACATACGCCTGCCCAAGGAGAAAAATGAGCACCCCCAGCTTGTACCGATAGCCAACCAGAATAGCCAGAGCCGCCAGACTCATCAGGCCAAAAACGGCATACATGCCCGAGGCTGGCAGTGGTTTCACCCATTCAAAACCCAGAAATGGAAAATGCATCTGCGCATCGATGTACGCTTCCTGTACCCTGCCTATGAGCATCATGCCGGCAAAGTCTACAAAGAACCAAAGCCCCAGCACCATCCGCAGCAATGCGAGTGTTCTGATGTCGGTTTTCTTGAAAAGCAGCTGGTCCATGATTGCGAAAGCGAATTAAAGGAACAAAGCCGAGAAATCATCGCGAGTTGTGCCTCAGAGTCACGGAGAGTATTAGCAGGGGGCCACAGTGGCTAATGAAAGCCAATGCACATCGGTCAGACCTGATTCTACGGTTTATACGATGGGCTGGTGTAGATTCGTTTATACTTTCTTACTCGTCACCCTGAACTTGTTTCAGGGTCTACACGAAATAGTTTAGCAGACTCAATTTTTAGATTAAAATTTAATACAGCTTTTTACCAAAAAACTAGTTTGAGGCTACTCAATGGATGTAGATGCTGAAACGAGTTCAGCATGACGTTCTATTTAATTTTGTGATTAGTTAGGTCAACTGAGATTTTATCGACCGCGGGTTTTCAGGTTTATCCGCCAGCAAGTTGCCCCCCTCTTGGAAAGCCAGCCTGTCGAAGGCATGGGGAATTTAGAGGTGGGTTCAGCGCCTGCCCCGCATTATGCTTCCCCTAAAGCTTCAGCGACACGCGGAGCGCAGGGCTTGGGCGCAAGGCCTGAGCGGTTGGGCGTCCCAAAAATAAATGCTCACACCCTTAAACCCAGCACTTTCCGTCTGACCTGCGGTCTGACGGTTAGAACCACCATTCGCTCGGCTGTGCCGAGTGACCATGCTCCCTAAACCTCTTCCCACAAGGAGAATTAGGGGTGGGTTCCTACCACTCTTAAAAAAACCACCCTCTGCTTTTGCCTCGCTGCTTATATTCATCATTAAATCAAGTTAAACCCGAGGAGGTGCCTCTTAGTCCGTTTTACAAGACACTACTTCTTGAAGTTTAACCATAACCTTCTCGTCTGCCAAAGCAGCTGCGAAGGCAGATCAAACCGGAACATTCATGAAGATGCAACGAAGCCTGCTCCTGCTCGGAGCCCTATTTCTCCTATTTCCTCTCAAAGCCCAACTCGACTCCAAAGACCTGCACGGTCTCAAACTCAGACACATTGGCCCCGCCAACATGAGTGGTCGTATAGTCGACCTAGCCGTACTGGAATCTGACCCCTATGTCATCATTGCCGCCACTGCCACTGGTGGCGTCTGGAAATCGACCAACAATGGTGTTACCTGGAAGCCCATTTTCGAAGATGAAGGCACCCACTCTGTAGGCGCCATAGCCATGTCGCAGGCGCACCCCAACCATATTTGGGTGGGTACAGGTGAACGCGCCAATCGCCAGAGTTCCGGCTGGGGCGATGGTGTGTACAAGACCACTGATGGCGGCAAAAACTGGACCCATGTAGGCCTCAAAGAGTCGCATCATGTGGGTCGCATTGTCATTCACCCCAACGACACCAATACGGTTTATGTAGCCGCCATGGGCCATCTTTGGGGCCCTAACAACGAACGCGGACTTTACAAAACCACCGATGGCGGTCAAACCTGGGATCGCATCATTTATGTAGATGACGACACGGGTGTGGTAGATGTAGCCATGGACCCCAGCGACCCTAATACGCTGTATGCAGCCACCTACCAGCGCAGAAGAAGGCCCTACGGTTTCCATGGTGGAGGGCCAGGCAGCGGCCTGCACAAGTCGACCGATGGCGGTAAAACCTGGAAAGAATTGAGAAACGGCCTGCCAGCAGGCGAGTATGGCCGCATTGGTATTTCCATCTTCAGAAACGACCCCAACATCGTTTATGCCTCCGTAGAGCAAGGCTTTCAATACAATGCCTCTACTGCCTACAATGAGCGCAGAGCGGGTGTCTACCGATCAAAAGACAAGGGAGAAAGCTGGGAATTTATGAGCGACTGGAACCCTCGCCCCATGTACGCCAGCCAACCACTGGTAGACCCCAGCGATGCAAGCCGCATTTACATGCAAAACCAGTTTAGCTACTCCAGCGATAGCGGGCGCAGCTTCCGTGGAGCACGACAAAGCCTGCATGGCGATGACCGCATCTTGTGGGTAAACCCGAAAGATTCAAGACATGTGATCAAAGGAGATGACGGTGGCCTTGGTATTTCTTACGACAGGACCAAGACCTGGCTCTTCGTAACCAACCTGCCCGTAAGTCAGTTTTACCGCGTTTCGGTAGACATGGCCAAGCCTTATAATGTTTATGGCGGCCTGCAGGACAATGGCAGCTGGGTAGGCCCAAGTGAGACCTATCGCAGTGATGGCATCCTGAACTCAGACTGGCGCAAAACCGGAGGAGGCGATGGCTTTCTCAGCCTGCCACATCACACCAAGGAAGGTTTGATTTATGGAGAGTCGCAGTACCTGGGGCTTTTCAAGCTCGATCTGAAAACGGGTCAAAGACAGTCCATCAGGCCAGGTGACCCCAAAGGCCGCATTGGCCCAAGAAGAAACTGGGACTCCTGGGGGCCTGGACTTCCCGAGCCAGAGCTGGGCAATGCCATGGCTCCCGGCAACTGGGATGGCCCATTTTATCTCAGTCATCACGATCCCAACACCATCTATGCCGGCACCAACATTCTTTGGAAGAGTACCGATGGTGGCAGTACCTGGCAGTCGCTGGGTGACCAGACCACACAGGTCAATCGCAGAGAGCTGCTGATCATGGGCCAAAGGGCAGATACCAGCACCCATTCTTTGGATGATGGTATTCCCTACTACCCTACGCTCACCGCTGTGGCTGAGTCACCTTTGAAGCAAGGCATGCTCTATGTGGGTACCGATGATGGCCTGCTGAAAGTATCGCGAGATGATGGGCAAAACTGGGAGGATGCCACACCAAAACTGGCCGGACTGCCCAAAGAAACCTGGATCAATACCATTGAACCTTCGAACCACGATGCGGGTACAGCCTATGTGGCCATCAACAACTACCGCAACAACGACTTCAACAACTATGTGTACAAAACCACTGACTTTGGAAAAACCTGGTCTTCGGTTACTGGTGACCTGCCTGCCGACCGCGTAGCCCGTACTTTGAGAGAAGACCCCAGGAACCCGAACCTCTTGTACCTGGGTACGGAGATTGGATTGTTTATCTCCATTAATGGCGGGCAAAACTGGGTAGAGTTGAAAAACAACATGCCTACCCTACCCTTCAACGACCTGGTGATTCACACGCGTGACAACGACCTGATACTCGGCTCGCACGGCCGTGGCGTTTGGATATTGGACAACCTAAGTGCACTGCAATCGCTGACTCCATCAGTATTGAATCAGGAAGCAGCCTTGTTCCCCATCCCTACTGCTGAAATGATCAACTATACTCGCGATGGTGCCCATGTGGGCGACATGTTCTTCAGAGGTACCAACCCTGTGCGCGGAGCTGTGATGGACTATTACCTCAAGGACACGGTTAAGAGTTCTGAAATCCAGCTGACAATTTATGATCGCAATGGAAACGAAGTGAATTCCGTGAAAGTTGGGAACGACCCAGGCATTAATCGTGCGGTTTGGAACATGAGTGTAGAAGGTGTTGGCAGGGCTTCGGGCCCGCGTGTAATGCCGGGATTGTACACCGCCAAACTCACGGTGAATGGCAAAGATTATGAGCAGCAATTCCAGGTAGTAGACGACCCACGACTGGAGATCGACATCAATGTGCGCAAAGCGTGGCACGATCAGCTGATGGAGATTTATGGGCTTTACAAAGACCTAAATGAGGTCAATCGCAAGCTGCGTCCAATCAGAAATGCGTATGAAAAGGTAAAGGACCAACCACGCATTCCGGAAAGTGCCGCTAAAGAATTAGAGGAGGTTAATCGTCTTTATGGTGAGCTGTTCAGTCGCTCTCGATCACTGTACTTCCAGGCATCTGGCTGGATGGGCCCAATCACAGCCGATCAGCAGAGTCAGCTGGCCTATTTCCATGAGATGCACCGAAAACTGGCTCCACGCATGGAGACCATGATCAAGAAATCAGTGCCCCGCATTAACCGGGTGCTGAAGGATGACGACAAAATCAAAACCGAAGAATAATCAACCCACTATGAAGAGATTAATATACAGCCTGGCCTTCCTGCTTCTGGGAGCCTCGGCATTTGCGCAAGCCACAAGGTCCATTCCGGCCGACACCATGATTGTGTCCATGCACCAGGCCACCATCAAAGGCAAGAAAGTACCCTATAAAGCCACCACCGGCTTTCAACCCGTATGGAATGAAGATGGGCACCCCATTGCTTCACTGTTCTATACTTTCTACGAGCGCACCGATGTCAAAGACAAGGACCGCAGACCACTGGTCATCTCCTTCAATGGAGGCCCTGGTTCTGCCTCGGTTTGGATGCACCTGGCCTACACTGGCCCACGCATTTTGAAGATCGATGATGAAGGCTACCCTATTCAACCCTATGGTGTAAAAGAGAATCCGCATTCTATTCTAGATGTGGCCGATATTGTGTTTGTAAACCCAGTCAATACAGGTTATTCCCGCATTTTGGACAAGGAGGCAGATCGCTCCCAGTTCTTTGGTGTAAACCAGGATGTGGCCTACCTGGCCGAGTGGATCAATACTTTTATGACCCGTGTAAATCGCTGGAATTCGCCCAAGTACCTGATTGGGGAAAGCTATGGTACCACTCGCGTGTCGGGCCTTTCACTGGAGCTACAGAACAATCACTGGATGTACCTCAATGGTGTGATACTCGTATCGCCTACCGGCCTGGGTATTGACAGAGACGGACCTGTGGACGCTGCCAATCGCCTGCCCTACTATGCCGCAGCTGCCTGGTATCACAAGCAGCTGCCGGCCGATCTTCAAAGCAAAGATTTGCTTGACGTATTAAGTGAAGCTGAGGCTGTGGCCATTAACGAAGTATTGCCTGTAATGGCCAAGGGCGCTTGGGCTACTGATGCAGAAAGAACCAAGGCCACCCAATTATTCGCCCGATTCTCAGGTCTGGAAGAAGAGGTGATCCGTTCGATGAATTTAGATGTGCCTACCAGCTTTTTCTGGAAAGATTTGCTGCGTCATGAAGGCCATACTGTAGGTCGACTGGACTCACGCTACAAAGGCGTGGACAGAATGGATGCAGGCATGCGCCCTGACTTCAATTCAGAGCTCACCTCCTGGCTACACAGCTTTACTCCGGCCATCAACGGTTACTTCCAAAACTACCTCAATTTCAAGACCGACATCAAGTACAACATGTTTGGCCCGGTACGCCCCTGGGACCGCTCTGGCGACCAAACGGGTGAGAACCTGCGTCAGGCCATGGCCATGAACCCTTACCTGCACGTGATGACTCAAAGCGGCTATTACGATGGCGCCACCACTTACTTCAATGCCAAGTACAACATGTGGCACCTCGACCCTAGTGGAAAATTGAAAGACCGCATGAGCTTTAAGGGCTACCGCAGTGGGCACATGATGTACCTACGGGCAGAAGACCTTGAAAAAGCCAATGAAGACATCAGAGTATTTATAAACGCAAGCCTGCCACCAGCTGGCACTCCTGCGAAGTACTAAGCGTATATCGGTCCGACCGCTTTGAGCGGTCAGACCGATTGTAATGAACCCAGTGCATGACGAAGCAATCCCCTGGTTAGTACCAAGAGATTGCTTCGCTTTAATTATCTGTTTACAAGCCAGTCGTTAAGCATGGCATTGCCTATTCTGTTTACAAAGGTTTTATTTGAGGAGCACTCCCATCAGCACGGTTTATCTTATTATAAAGATCTCTCAGGTAATCGAAATCTTGCGAAAAAAGCGATTCAATTACATGTGGATTAATCATTTCTATGCTGCCTAGTTCAGTGATAACCCTACTCAGAATAATCACGGTCAAATATGCCGGATTGTCCTTTACCCGTGGGTCTCGCATGGGCAATAACTCGTCTTTAGTTGTTGCCAATCTCATCACTCCTTTCCTGTGTAATTCTCCAGTTTCCGGGTTCAAATAGCCCTTAGGCAAAGTGAATTCGTATTCCTTTTTGATATCGCTCATTTCAATTATTTATACTTTCAAGCTATAAAGAAAAAGCGAGACTCATTCTGACAGAATCCTTCTTAAATTGCAAGTATGACCCCTGAAGATTTTAAAGCCAAATTCCAGGAAGGCTGGTCCCTTCGCAATGAAGACCGTCATGAGGAAGTACTGGCCATTGCTACGGAGAATCTTGCCCTGGCCATGGAGGCAGATGATGTGGCATCGGTAGCACTCTTCCTAAAACTCTTTGCTCAGACACATCACGACCAGGGTGAACTGAGAGAGGCCTTGAAGTACTACAAACAGCTGGAAAAAGCTTACATCAGCCTGGACGACCATGCGAAACAAATGCATGCACTCCGTCACATAGGCATGCTCTTTCACGAGTTGGAAGAGTTTGAATGTGCTGAAAAATGTCTGATGCAAGTCGTGGAAGCTTATGAGAACAATCGGCCCGCTGCGCTGGAAGTTGCCAACACCCATCGGCTCTATGCCCTGGTACTGGAAGACCTCAAACGAGACTCTGAGGCCAAAACCTATTGGCAAAAAGCCAAAGGTATTTATGAGCAGCTCTGGATACCCGAAGGGGTTGAAGAATGTGACGAGCATTTAGGATTGTAAATTAAGGCAGTATCTATGCTATCACTCACACAAAAAATAAAAGCCCTCGAAACACAGTCGGCCAGCCTTGAGCCAACGGCTACGCAAAGGCAGGAATACCTACAGCAAGTCGACCATTTCGCTCAGGACTTCCTTGACAAAACTTCAACCGTAAGGGCTTATACCAAAACTGTGGTAGAAAAGGACCTCTCTATCAAAGACGAACCTCAGGCAATGGGCGGACTGCTCGACTTGTATCGCACAGAGGTAGCCAGCAATGGCATACAAGCCGCTTCTGCGGGTCACCTGGGCTATATACCTGGTGGTGGGCTTTATCTTTCTGCCCTGGCCGACTATCTGGCCGATGTCACCAATGAATATGCCGGAGTGCACTTTGCCTCACCCGGTGCGGTGGCCATAGAAAATGAAGTACTCAATTGGCTCAAAAAGGTTTTTGGCTTCCCCGAATCGGCCATTGGTAACCTTGCCTCTGGTGGCTCCATAGCCAACCTCACCGCCCTTACTGCGGCCAGAGACAGGCACCAGGTCAAGAATGAGAAGATCACCCAATCGGTGATTTACCTAAGTGCCCAAGTGCATCACTGCATTCAAAAAGCACTGCGAATTATTGGCCTGGAAGATGTGATCATCCGCGAAGTCCCGCTGGATGAGGAATTCCGGCTGCAGACTGCAGCAGTATCTGAGCAGGTAGCCAAAGACCGCGAAGCAGGCCTCAATCCTTTTATGGTCATTGCCTCAGCAGGCACAACCGATACCGGTGTGGTTGACCCTTTGAAATCACTGGGAGAACTTTGTCAAAAGGAAAAGCTCTGGTACCATATAGATGCTGCTTATGGCGGCTTTTTCATCCTCCTGGACCGTATCAAAGCACTTTTTGAGGGCATCGAATTGGCAGACTCACTGGTCGTTGATCCTCACAAAGGGCTCTTTCTGCCCTATGGTGTGGGGGCGGTACTGGTGAAGGACAAGGCGGCTGTAATGCACTCGCAGCACTACCGGGCCAACTACATGCAAGACATAGACAGCGATGAGAACCCCGTCAACCCAGCCGATGTATCGCCTGAACTTTCCAAGCACTTCAGAGGTCTGCGGGTTTGGCTGCCGCTACAAATACACGGCATAGCTGCCTTCAAAGCCTGCCTGGAAGAAAAGATCCTGCTCACCCACTATTTCAGAGAGCGCCTGGTGGCCATGGGCTTTGCCGTGGGCCCTGAACCCGACCTGAGCGTAAGCTACTTTTGGTACCCCGTCAAAAATGGTGACCCCAACGAATTCAACCGCAAGTTGATGGAGCTACTACTAGCCGATGGTGATGTCTTTCTTAGTTCTACCCTGATTGACGATCGGTTCGTGATTCGCATTGCCATCCTGGCCTTCCGCACTAAACTGGACACGGTTAACAGGGCTTTGAAGATGATTGAGCGTGGGTTGGAGAACCTTAAGTCATCATCGGTCTGACCGCTACAAGGCCCCTTACAGGAATGCTCTGTGGAGTACAATTGCGACTGAAAGATAGCCGCGCTGCGCTCGCTATGACGAAAAATAACAACCAACGGTCGGACCGGTATATACTGCCGCACAAGACCGGTCCGACCGCTGCAAACGCTTGCCTATGCCTCCCTTGTAAACATTAAACCTTATCTTCCGCCTTTAGCACAAACACTATGAAGAGAATCACCGCCACCTTAATCTTGTTACTCTTATCAGCAGTTAGCATTCAAGCACAGACACCAGCCAACGAGTTTTGGACCAGCTTGCAAAAGCACTGCGGCAAAGCCTATGAAGGCGTATTAGAAATGCCTAAGGATGCAGATGGTTTCTCTGGTAAGAAACTCGTGATGCATGTACGCTCTTGCTCTCCTACCGAAATCAAAGTACCCTTCTTTGTAGGTAACAATAAATCACGGACCTGGGTGTTCACACTAAATAATGGCCTTATCACCCTCAAGCATGATCACCGCCATGAGGATGGTACGGAAGATGAAGTGACTCAGTATGGAGGCACAGCTTCCAACGCTGGCTCAGCAAATCTGCAAATGTTCCCCGCTGATCAGCACACCGCTGCCCTACTCCCCAGAGCGGCCACTAATGTTTGGTCCGTCAGTTTAGATGAGACTACTTTTGGCTATAACCTTACCCGCATTTATAACAATACGGTTTTTAAGGTGGTATTTGATTTGACCAAGCCTGTGGAGGAGCCTGAGGCTCCCTGGGGTTGGGGGGATTGATTTGATCGGGTCAAGTTTCTTTAACCATTATAACGGAAAGTACTAGTCCTTACTCAAAATTCCAGCAAAAAGTCCAACAAGCAATAAAGCTCCAACACTCATAGCCGCAGTTGATTGCCCACTAAATTTCACTCCATGCTGAACAGTATTGGCAAAGTGTTCACAGTTGTTCAGAATCAGATTATATCCATCATTAGGATAATCAAAGGCACGTTTTACAGCCTCATTCCGTTCAAGGTCATTGCCTTTAAATGGATTTAGGCGTTTAGGCTCATATTTTTGAAGAAAAGTAAATGCTTCTTCTTCAGAAATAAGAGTTACACCTTTGGGTTTGAAATTAGCGACAAACCAATGTTTATTAAATTCATCTATTCCAAGATAAATGACATAATGATCCAGTATACCAGCTGCTTTTTTTACAATTATAGCATCTGCCGGTCTGATGTTGTTTTGATAGATAAAGTTGTTGATTGACATAATTTATGTTTTTGACTTTTGACAAAGCTGAGAAGAATAAGCCAATGACATTTATTTTCGTCACACTACCGTCATGTGACGATAGTGTCGTCACGATCGTACCCCATTCCTTTTTCTAGTCGCTTGACAATAGTTGCAACCTCTTCTCTTTTATCCCGATATTGATCTCCCTTTTTCAACTTGGAGCAATAGTTTTTTAAAGTGCCAATGCTCCAACGCGAACCGTCTGGTTTAAAGACTCTAGAGGTAAAAACCTCCCAGAATTTCCTTGGTGAACTTTCTGAAACGATTCTTCCATCAGGCATCAACGGATTTGGCTTTGCAGGACACAATGCTCTGAATAGATATACTAATGATTCAATATGAATTTGTTTGCAAGTCACAATACGCTGAGATTTTACAAAAAGTGAATCAATCAATTCTTCTTTTTCAAATATGTTCAACTCTTTCACCAACACCTTTTTCAAGTACTTAAAATCTGCCTCTTCGTTCCAGATTAAATAGCCCAAAGAACCACCGACAGCTTCAGAGACAGGAATTAGAGTGGACTCTAAAGAAGGTGAACGTAAATTAACTAGATTTAAACGGATTCGGTCCCATTCCATGTCACCATCAATGGTTTGAGGGTCGACACCAACGTTTTGAGCCCCTGCCTGCATACCTCTACTCATTTTATCAATAAAGTCATCAGCTGACAATTGGGAGCGCCTAAAGTATTCCGTCATAACGCGGGAACTAAATTCTCTCACCAGTTCTTCTAACTCTTCATAACTATCATTTTCAGAGATATTCTTTAAGGCTTGTTTAATAGGAATGTAAATACCTTCGGCTGTTGTTTTTAAGTCTGGTAAACTTTCCTGCTCTATTTGATTGATCACCAATTGCAGAAGGTGAATCAACTTTTGACTCTCGAAAAATTGATAAATCAAATTTGCCTTTCTTGAAAAAAAGTGGCTATCGACAAACGCCCGCAATGTTCTCATGTAACTTCATTATGTTGCCCTAAACCCATCATTGATGATAGGTGACATATTTATCCAGCCCACTCAAATTATCTTCAAAGAATCAGCATTGACACAAGTTTATCAATAAGAAATGAACCCTGAATTACATGTCTAAATTTCGAGATCATCAAATATTGATGACCCCATCTGATTGACTTTATAGGCCTTGAATTCCTCATCTGACATCTCGTCAATTTTTTCTATTTCTTTAAGCAACTTCTCTTTAGCATCATCGCTCAAGTCATCTGATGCTTTCACTAGTTCTTCCTTGCCTAGCAAGTGTCTGTGAATATCCCAATTATGTTTATAATAACGCTCACAAGGCTGCCAACCAATAGCTCTGAATTTACCTAAACCTCCTTCCTTTTTGACCGAAGTGATCCAAGGACAATGAGAGCTTTCATAAGAAATCAATCGACTATAGGTACAATGATGTAGAGCATTATTACCAAATTTCTCAGCCAGCAGAGCATTAGCTGTTGCGCTTTGATTGATTACCTCTTCTGAGAAACCATACAGTAGCACGTATTGGTAGTGTCTAAGCTTGTTACTAGTTCTAAGAGTTGTATGTTGAAAAAGTGTTTTCAACAATTGATCACAGTATTCTTGTACATCGGTTCCTTCTCTAGCCTTCCAATCCTGTATCTGATTTAAAGCTTGATTAAATACCGCATTCGTATTATTCTCATTTGCTTTAAAAATTGTTTTGGAAGGGTCTTCAATTTCAATAAAGTTGAAATAGAGATTTAAAGAGTTCCAGGTGATGATAAGAAAATCAGGGCTGCGATCTCCATTGAAACTACTTAATCGAGGTTGTGAAATTACCAACCCCTCAAAAACATTATAGTTGGCTGGAACACTCTCCAATACACCTAATAAGGTTGATGGATGTTTCTCGAAAAACTCTTGGATTCTCTTTTCATTCTTCTGCTGCGTATTTCTCTCCTCTTCAATAAGGGATTTCAGTTCTTTACTTATACGATCAAGGTATTCCACATTATTAGCATTTAATGACTCATATTGATCATCCTTTACGGCTTAATTTAGCCAATTACAGGATTAAATTAGATTTCAATGACCTGTTCACTTCCTGAATTGCTTTTTTAAAGGCAGTCTCAAATTGAGGTAAAAACTCAACAAAAAAAGCGATCATTTTATCCCAATCTTCTCTATAAAATAGGTTAACCCCACCTAGTTCATATTTTACACGACTCATTCGTTTATCATCAAGTCGCTGCCATAACATGGAGTTACCAAACCGCATTTCAACTTGATCTTTTTTGGTTTGTAACCGATCATATATCACCTTATTCTCTTCTTGAGACCTACCGTAAATTGACAACTCTATTCGAACGTACTTTTTAGTAACCAAGGTGTTATACACCACTCCACTCATTCCCGATCCTGCTGAGAGCCAATGGTCTTTTGAGGGACTCACATTTTGATATAAACCGCATACCTGATTGACTGCCGCTATCATCTTTTCCCAAAACTCTTTCCTGATATGGTGTCTGTTTTTCAGTTCTTCTTGTTTCTCAATACTATCCCTGTTCTTTTGGGCCATAGAAATCACAAAATCCTCAGCATCACGCATAGGTATGATTTGCTCAAAGTTGATTAAGAGTTGTGCGCCCATTTTAAAAGGAGTAGCCTTGAAGCATTGCACTCGTAAGCCATAATTCATTAACCAAAGCACGGTAGAAGTAACTTCTTTACGAAAAGTTGCGGAAACCATCATCATGCGTTGTGAATTACCCACATTCAATCGTTCCTCGTAGTCTTCACTTTCAAAAAACTCTTCCAGTTTATCTTCGGCTGAACCATCGCCCAGATACGCATTGAAAATATTGATGATTTCTACTGAATTTAAGCTGGAGCAATAGGAAGCGTATTTCAACACCTGCCAGGTAACATCTCGACCACTATCGTCCAGTTTATTTTCTATAATCACCAGATTGCCTTGCTTATCCAAGGCTAATAGATCTAGCCTCTCATTGGTTTCACTAAAACCTGAAAATTCTTTTTGAATAATCAGTAGTTCTTCATCTAAACAACCAGGGGTTTTGGCAATCCATTCCTGTAAATGCTCCCGCTCTTTAAAGCCCAGTTCCTTAAAAGTAGCGGCCTGTACTTTATGAATATTGTTATCTGTCTGATCTATGATATACATAACCTTCTGTATTTACTCCGGTGCCTTGCCTCACACTTCTCCTAAACCTTCTATTTATGGACCTTATTCAGCTCTTTATTGGCAAAACATGACCTCTTTAACTAAATCTACGCCCGATACAAATATTCCTGGAAGCCTATAAATGCTTCACGTATGCTTTTGATATCACCTAGTTGCTGCTTGGCATCGCTGATAGAATTGTATTTCAAGGTCAGTAGCGGAGAGAGCTTTTCGATGTCCAGTTCGTCCACGCCTTCTTTCACATATTGATCCAGAACAAAGTTGAGAAACGCCTGCTGCATAGGGTCATAGTCGACCAGTTGAACACGGGCCCGTTCCGCCCTGTTTAGCCGTGGCACCAGGTCTTTGTGATAGGCTACATAGCTAAGTACATCGAACAGATCACTACCCTGGCCGTGTACCATTTTTCTCAGGTCGTCCAGTTGTGGTTGGGTATAGCCTTTCTCCTGCAACTCCTGAAGCAACTTTTTGCGTGTACCCGGTTCACTCCACAGCTTTCGTAGCTCCTCTTCATTGCTAAAAAAATCCGGTAGGTCACCAAAGAGCTGTTTCATAAATTCATCTCCCGTAATGGGTGTACCAGAGGTGCTCCAAAAGGTGGTTTTGACCATCGAGTCTAGCTCGCGTACATTTCCTGGTGAAAGTACCACCCTGATCATCTCACGAGGTGGCACATCGCATTGGCAAGGGTCGCTACCGCACTCAGGGCACGGTTCGGGTTCAGGTTTTTCACAGACACAAGGTTTTTGGCCACAAACATTGCAACCTCTGGTACCTCTCGGCTCGCCAGGCAGTTCAGGAGGAAGTGGCGGTCCATCCCAAGCCTCGTCATTAAAATGCTCATGTGCATTCACAAAATCATAGACGGTAAAGTAGTCTTTGCCATCGAAGAGGCGTGTGCCCCTGCCCACAATCTGCTTGAATTCTACCATAGACCTGACCGGTCTCATGAGCACAATATTTCGTACTTCTGGTGCGTCTACTCCTGTACTCAGCTTTTTTGAAGTAGTGAGTATGGTGGGGATGCTCTTTTCATTGTCTTGGAAGTCGCGCAGGTGGCCTTCTCCAATCTTCCCATCATCTGCGGTTACCCTGTGACAGTAATTGCTACTGCGGCTTTTTGCATGTTGGTTGATGAGATCGCGAATGGCAAGGGCATGAATTTGAGTGGCACAAAAGACCAGGGTCTTTTGATTTTGGTTGATCATATCCAGAAAGAGCTTTACCCGGTACTCTTCCCTGGCCTTAATCTCTATGATCTGATTGATTTGCTCTTCGGTAAATTTGGTACCTATCGTCAGGTCATGATCTCCCTCTATATAGTCGTCACCGGTATAGATGTACTCATCTATGGTGGTATTGATTTCTTTTACCCTGAATGGCGTAAGAAAGCCATCATTGATACCGGCTTTGAGACTATAAGTGTAAACAGGCTCGCCAAAGTAGTCGTAGGTATCGCCATTTACATCGCGTTTCGGTGTGGCGGTAAGCCCTAATTGAACGGCTGGCGAAAAATAATCGAGTATATCTCTCCATGAGCTTTCGTCATTGGCTCCACCCCTGTGGCACTCGTCTACTATAATGAGGTCGAAAAAGTCTTTGGAGTAGTCGCCAAAATAGGCCTTGCTCTGTCCATAAGGCACCACGGGTTCGGCCGCTACCAACATATCTTCATATTCTTCTTCCACCTCCTTTTGCTGGCCTGCCATAAAGGTTTGAAAGATGGTAAAGAAGACATTGCCATTTTTAGGCACTTTGCCCTTCTTCCTAATCTCATAGGGGTCTATGCGCACCAGGGCATCTTCTTCAAAAGCATTGAAGGCATTGAAGGCCTGGTCGGCCAGTATGTTGCGGTCTGCTAAAAAGAGGATTCTAGGGCTTCTCGATCCATCTCTTTTCAAGTTCCATTTGGCATGAAAGAGCTTCCAGGCTATTTGAAAGGCAATGGCCGTTTTGCCAGTGCCGGTGGCAAGGGTAAGCAGTATGCGTTGCCTTTTGGCAGCCACAGCCTCCAGTACCTTGCCAATGGCATTGTTTTGATAGTACCTGGGTTGCCAGGTACCTCCTTTGTCTTCATAGGGTATGGCAAATAGACGCTCGGCCCAGTTGGCAATCTCTACCTTGTATTCTTCTTTTGGGCTTGGGTAGGTCATTTCCCAAAGCTCATCGGGCGTAGGGTAATGGGCCACATCACCTTCAGTGGCTTGCTCCAAGTCAATGGAGTATATCTTCAGCCCATTGGTGGCATAGGCATAGCGAATATCAAGCCGCTCGGCATAGTCCTTGGCCTGGCCTACCCCTTCAGTGTAGTAGGCATCTCGTTTCTTGGCTTCTACTACGGCCAACTCCCGGTTTTTGTATACCAATACATAGTCGGCCGACAAGGGGCTTGTTCTCCTACCATGGCCTATGAGCCGGCCTTTGGTGATCTTACGTTCCAAACGCAAGCGACTGCCCTCTATCACTCCCCAGCCTGCTTTTCTCAAGACTGGTTCTATCAGATCATGCTTGGTTTGTGCTTCGTTCACTTCTGTGTGAGTTTTTTACTGAAGTCTTCGGCAATGTAGTACCCACCGGTTTTGGAAGAACCCTTATGAGTTATCACTCCATCAAGCGCTGACAAATCGCGCCTAATGGTAGCTATGGAAACGCCAGTGTGCTTCATCAGTTCTTTGGTTTTACAACCTGGCTTGCCTGTCACAAACAAAACAATCTCCAGCCATCTACTCATCATCTCATCAGATGTATTAGGTGCCCCTACTTCATTGAGCAAGATCATTATCTTCTCAACCAGGTTATCCATTAAAGCTTTACCTGATTCATTATTTACTGTATCATTAAGAGTATCATCATTATTATTTAGTGTATCATTTACTCTATCATCAACATCTTTTACTGTATCACTTACTGTATCATTGCTTGTGTTTAGTGTATCAGTTCTTTCAGCACCTACTGTTGTAATATCTTGAAAGATGAGTGTAGTAATGTCACTACCAGTGATCCATACGGGTTTAGGATATCCCTTTTCCTTACAGTCTTCTATCATTTTAAGCGTCCCCCTTCCTATTTTCTCAATCATACCTCTCATATAGAAGATGTGGGCTATGTCGGGGTTAAAAGGCTGGGATAAATGATTCTGTTCCAGATCAGAAAGAACCATGCCTTTGGGTAGCTCACCGGTATTAGAAATCTCCAGCTTATCGGGATAAAAAGCGACAATGGAACTACTAGATGCCCTGGAGTAATCTCTGTGAACAATGGCGTTCATAAGGCCTTCACGCAGTGCCGCTTTAGGATAGGGCCGGTCTTGCCTGAGCCAGTCCTGATCGTGGAAACTGGTGCCGGTGGCAATGTTGAGATCAAAAAATGACAATATTTTTTCTCTGTTGGCAAAGAGGTTGCCTTCTAATACCTGGTCGTAACGGTAGCGGTCTGAGGTCTTGTCTTCATCAAAAATGGTGAGCCTGATTCTTGACTGTGGCAAAAATCTGGCGGGATTTTTAGCAAAGAGTAAAACAGCGGCATTGGTAAGGTTGCCCTCCTGGTACAAACCGTAATGTTCCAGAAAACTCGCTCTTTCTTCATAATCATACTCTCTTCCCCGCCCAGAACTCTTCACATCTTTCAAGGTTTGGCTGATTGCTGACTCGTCAAGGTCGTCAAGTGTAGCGCCCAGCGCTGGTCTGCGTTCCCAGTGCATTTCTGCCTCTTGCCTGAAACTGATAAGTTCAGAAAGTACCTCAGCAGTGGCCTTTACACTTTTTCTACCTCTTCTGGAATATATGGCCCCGTCAAATATATAGGGAGGTTTGGACCCCTTATACACTTTGACCATGAGCAGCTTTTGGTTATGATAAGGCTCAACAGAAACCATAATGGGTGCCTCAGGCGATACACTATTCAATAAATATTCTGACAGCCTTGCTTTCTGCTCCTGGGCCCGTGGCACACCTTTGAGCAACCCAAAATTGTCAAGACCAATTAGTAAAGTTCCCCCTTCAGTATTGAGAAATGAGCATACGGTTTGCGCCACCCTTTTAGGAACCACATCTGACATAAATGCCAGATGCCTGCCCTCAGGACTACGAATCAGGTCCGTCAGATACTGCTCTTCTGTCATACTTTGTTTAAGTTATCCAAATCTTCCCTTAAGCGGTCAATATTCTTGAATTCAGTTTGTATAAAGCGCATTCCCTCTATGCCTATTCTACTGAATTCATGCGCCCATCTTCTCTTTTCAGGAGGTTGACCATCCTGTATGGCTTCATTGTACATATCAATAATGCGCATGTCTTCAAAAACCGAAGTTTTTCTAAAAGTGAAATCGGGATTCTTCACACGCTTATCATAGTCAGTATACATGTATTGCTTTAATAGTTCGCGCGCAAAACGTACCGAGTAATGGCTTAAATAGCCCCGGGGTTTATTATGGGCCACCGCCTCTTTAAACTCCAGTTCTGTTATGCCAGAACCATATCGAGGAAAAAGTATACCCAGGAAAAAGTCGCATTCCCTTACTGCCCTGAGGCAAGCATCTTCATTAGAACTACCAGGTGGCACATACAGCCAGCCCATATGACTATTGATGACTTCATACTCACAGCTGCGGCTCTTGTAATTGGCAAGCGTAGTGCACAATTGCTCTATGCTTTGTTCCTGGCCATAGACCGTGGAAGACACCATTACTTTAATCACTCTCTTAGCCACTTACTCTGATATATAGGGTAATAATATACTTTTTTTATTATTTATTATCACATAAAACAATACTTACAAGCCTCTCATGTTAGAACAATTCGTCAAACAGGCTACCTTCCTGCTCTTTGTCCTCCAGGTCTTCTTCTTCTACCAGATAGAGTGCCTCTTTGGCCCGGGTAATGGCCACATACTTCAGGTTCCGTTCCTGCACAATCTGCCAGTCTTTAATTTCTGGATGCGAATAGGGCAATTTCGGATAATCAATGATGAACACCCGGTCTTCCTCAAGCCCCTTGGCCCTATGGATTGACGACAGTCGTATGGAGTCATTGGGGGCACTGATATAGGCTTTGATCTTGTGAAAGATTTGCTCCATGGTAGGGCAATCAGTGACCCACTTCACCACCTTTTTATGTAAGAAGTCGAGCCGTTTGTGCAAATAGGCTATTTCATGTTCAATGATGAGCTCCCGCTCCATGGGGCTCACTATACGCTCTGCGTTCTTTCTAATTTTGTATTCGTTTCGTTTGACAACCTGCTCTTTTAACATTTCAAAAGCAGCCTCTGAATGCTGAATGGATACTTCCCGTTCTTTGGGGTTAAACAAAAACCTCAGCTCCTGGATAAAATCTCGTGCTTCCTCTTCTGGTATATGCACTTTGATGTTTTTATCGATAAAGGCAAAAACCAGCACCACCAGGGGCGCTTTTATGCGGCTGATGATGAGGTCTCCAGGCCGGGCCAGCCCTACTACTTCATCGGGTCTTATTTCTTTCACAATACCTGGGTAGCTTTTACTGCCTTTGATGTCTTCTCTGATGTCTTTGGCCAGGCTCACCACCTGCTGTGGACATCGAAAACAGACAGTGAGTGGTAACTCCCTGGCCTTTGTTATTTTCCTGATCTTTTCGAATGATTCAATATCTGCCCCTGTAAAACCGTAAATAGACTGTTGTGGGTCGCCAACTGAGAGAATTCTGGCCGTTTTTTTAGCATGCTTTAAGGCAATGACCAGTTGCGACTGCGACAGGTCCTGGCACTCATCTATAAATATAAAGTCGTATTTATGGGCGGGTTCCAGCTGCCACAGGTAGGGCAGGTAGAGCATGTCGGTAAAGTCGGTGATCATGCTGCGTTTTGCCATGGCATTGCCCTCATTTAGCAATAGCCTATGTGCCTCATAGTACCATTCCAGCTCCTGATCAAAATCGGCCTTGGCAGCTTCTATAGAGTTAAATATGCCAAAATGCATAACGAGTATTCTAAACTTTTCGAAGGTGTCTTCGCACAGCGTGGCCCTGAATTTCTGGTTGATATCAACGAGCCGCTCATTTACACGGTAGAGCAGGCTTTTGATGCTGTACTGGTTATGGGTATCGTAGGTCTTGTCGGGGTCTAGTCGGTTGATGGTGATGATGTGGCGATAGCACTCTTCCAGGCGCTCTTGCATCTTGTCTGTTTTCAGCAGCTTGTTGTATTTGTACTCTTCCAGCTCGGGCTTTTTACCGGTAGTGCTAAAGTTATTTAGCAGGTGCCAACCCAGTGAGTGGATGGTGCGGGTCATTACCTGCTGCATGCCTTGCTGGTTGAATTTGGCACCAATCTCTCCGGCTATGGCCTTGTTGAAGGCGCAAAAGAGCATGCGCTGACCGGGCGACACGTGGGCTGCACTGGCCATGATGGTGGTGGTTTTACCTGCACCCGCTACGGCATCTATAATGCCATGGCCTGTGCCACTTTTTACAAACTCAAATATCTGCTTTTGCTCCTCGGTGTAATTCATTACCGCTCTGCCCGGAAAGATAAAACGCCCTTATGCGGGCCAACAACCCTCCAAAACCCGGATTCAATCAATTGATGATTGAAAAGATACTAAATTATCCTATATGGCTCCTTAGCAATAAATCAGAAGGTATTTACAGCCATTAAGCGGTTAGCTCACCCGAAAAGGCCTTTTGAAGAATGGATTTTTTGAGTTCTTCGAGGTCTGTCACTTTATTATCTAAGTTGTAAATCAGTTTGCCGATTGATTCTTTTAGATTACTGAGTTCTTCAACTATTCTTTTTTGTGTTACTAAATCAGGTATTCCAATTCTAATTTCTTTAATCTTAGTTAAACTTAGGTTTTTCTGACGAACACCCCTTCTTTGCTTTAGAAGCTCCGGTTTAATTGCATTGATAGCATGAAGAATAAAAATCAAATCCAATTTATCATTTGGTTCGACACCCGCTATTGCTTGGTTAAATGTAGCGACTCTATCAATTATTGACATTTTTAGGGCAGCAGTATCGTACATCCCAATTAGTAATGATCCTTTTGAGAATAGTTTTGCGTTTGAATTATCAAGTCCTTCCTGTGTTATATATCTTTCAGGTGTTATTGTAAAAATTTCGTTTAATTCACCTGAGGAATACCAGGGGATTACTCCATTATCCCAGTATTCTTTTTTTGATCGGGAAGGTGTTCCTCCACTTTTTACATATGCTATTTCCCCTAAGTTCTTCTCCTCCCACTTGTCTGCCAATGAGGCAGAACCCTCACCTTTCCCACCTACCGGACGGGCAGGTTGGCTAAAGATTTCATTCAATTTGGATTGAAATAGCTCCTTAGCATTTTCAATGTTTTTTTCAATATTGGCTTTGGCCTGGTCTATGGCTGCAAAGGCTTTGTCCAGTATGGCTACAATTTGCTTTTGTTCGGTGAGAGGTGGTATAGGGATTTGAATTCTTTTAAGTAAACTCGATTTTATTCCTGTGACTGTTGCTCCAGTACCCTTAGAGAAAATAGTATCTCGTGTCTCAGGCGATAGAAGTAAATACTTAAGAAATGTTTTATCTAATACTTCTGCTTCTGGTTGCATCACAATTGTTCTTTGCGCAAAAGCAACCTTTTCATGGGTTAATAGTTGAGCAACATTAGCCAATGGAGCCTCTGTAGTGAAAATCACATCACCATATTCCGGGATACCTCTGCGCATCCAGTCTTCATAACTATCTTCTGCGATAAACTCTTCAGGGTGATTTTGTAAATACCCAAGCTTTACATTTTTAGCAGTAATAAGCTTAACGCCACTATCTGTTTTTTTTGGAGTTCTACCCCGATAATCGATCAATCTAATATGCTTTTGCAGTTCGCAAACTTCCCACCCCTCCTTCATATCAGCTCCTTAATGGACTTTAGTAGCTTATTGGTTTCTGCATCCAGGCTTTCCATTTCGTTGAGTATTTCAGCAGGAGCACGCAGGGGGGCTTCTTCGGGGGTATTGGGGTTTTTTACGCTCAGGTCGCAGGTGGCTTCGTCCAGGTCGGCCACGCGCAGGTTCCAGCTCTTTTCGCTTTCCTCCTTGGCCGTACTTCGGAGGACAAAGTCCTCCATATCCTTATCGTTTAGCGGGTTGGTCTTGCCCATGTTGCGGCCAGGGTCTAGTTGGTAGTACCATATTTTTTTTGGTGGGTTCGCCTTTTTCAAAAAAGAGCACCACAGTTTTTACACCCGCCCCCAGAAAGGTGCCTCCGGGCATATCCAGCACGGTATGCAGCTGGCAGCGGTCTAGCAGCTGTTTGCGCAGGGCTATGGCGGCATTGTCGGTATTGCTCAAAAAGGTGTTTTTGATCACCACAGCTGCCCTTCCGCCTGTTTTCAGGCTTTTGATAAAGTGCTGCATAAAGAGAAAAGCCGTTTCCCCGGTTTTTATGTCAAAATTTTGCTGTACTTCTTTGCGCTCTTTGCCGCCAAAGGGTGGGTTGGCCAGTATGACATGGTAGCGGTCTTTTTCCTGAATATCGCGTATGTTTTCGCCCAGGGTATTGGTATGTATGAGGTTGGGTGCCTCTATGCCATGCAGTATCATGTTCATAATGCCTATGACATAGGCCAGGTTCTTTTTCTCCTTGCCATAAAGCGTGGCTTCCTGTAGGGTTTTCAGGTTGTCGGTGGTCTTTTCCATGCGCTGGTACAAGTACTCGTAGGCTTCGCAGAGGAAGCCCCCTGAACCGGCAGCGCCATCGTATATCTTCTCCCCTATTTGTGGTTTTACCACTTCTATCATGGCGCGTATAAGCGGCCTGGGTGTATAGTACTGGCCTCCATTGCGGCCGGCATTGCCCATATTTTTTATCTTGGTTTCGTAGAGGTGGCTTAGCTCGTGCTTGTCTTTGCTAGAGCGAAAGGGCAGCTCATCGGCATATTCCAGGACCTCGCGCAGGTTATAGCCACTCTGCACTTTGTTTTTGAGCTCAGAAAAGATCTCTCCTATCTTGTATTCTATGGTTTGGGGGTTATCCGCCTTTTCTTTGAATTTGGCCAGGTAGGGAAAAAGCGTTCCGTCTACAAAGGTCACCAGATCGGGGCCGGTCATGGTTTTGTGGTGGTCCAGGTTGCCCTCTTTATCTTTAGGCATGGCCCAGACTGGCCAGCGGTAGGCCTCGTCTAGTATATATTGATATTCTTCGCCTTTTAGGGCTGCTTCATCGGCCTTGTCTCGCTCCAGTTCGTCCAGATAGCGCAAGAACAGCACCCAGGAGGTTTGCCCTATGTAATCCAGTTCGCTGTCGGCTCCGGAATCTTTCCAGAGAATGTCGTCTATATTTTTAAAGGTTTGCTCAAACATGGCTTTAATTCGCTTATAAACAAGGACTTACATCAAAAGCAAAGACCTATACCCTGATATAATTTGAAATATAAACAATTGAAATTATTCTAATTGTGGAAAAGTGGTTAATGTGAAAATTCTACTCCTTTAGCCTTGATAAGCATCTCTACCACGCGTAAAATCTCTCCTCCTGCGAGATTTCTCGCATACCAAAAAGTAGAAAAGCAGTTTTTACAGCAAAGCAACATGGGGAAAATGACGCCATAATAACCATAAAGGCACTTTTTAATCTATTCAACATCAATTAAAATATCAAAATTCAATACGCGAGATTTCTCGCACACCAAGCTCCAATTTTGAAATCAGGTTAAAAAAGAGTCCCGCATGCACGGGACTCCACTCTACTTTTTCTGCTGTCGAAACTTAATTCTGCGACAACCAGTCTACTGCTTTTTCCTGGTCGAAAAACAGCTTCAATCGCTGATGACCATTACTAAAGCAGTAATTTTCCCAGGTTTTGTAACCCTTCACGTCTTCACTCAACACAATAGCTCGCTTAAAAGCCGGGGGTAAACCCAAACTGCTCAATTCACTTGACAGTGTCTCCATATCGTCTTCACTAGCCAGTAACCGGGCACTTCTTACATCTGTCAAAACCCTTGTAACCCCCTTCTTTGCCGCAAGCTCTCCTACCTGGGTAAAATACTCTGCTGCTAACTCTTTTGTGAGGTCTCCTTCAATCTTCCCTGAAACAATGCCTCCTCCTTCTTGAATACTCACTTTATATTCCATCTTCACTTATCCATTTAGCACAGCAAAATTAGTGTGCTTGCAGAGCAGATTTAGTACTCTCCTACTAATTTCGATGCAAACGCTGGTTGCCGAAATTATATTTGGTAAGTCTAAATACCTGAAAAACATTGAGTTAGCGTTTTAAGGATTCCGAAGAAGGCTGAAGACCAGACTGAAGCTGTGCATGTAGAGATATAGATGCGGCAGTAAGAATCAAAGTCAACCTCCTTGGCATTCATCAGCAAAAGACGCTGACCATGGAAAGAGAATTGCTATCTGGTCGGTGACAACACCGACCAGGGCGTGAATGACGGTTTGATTCGTCATCCTATGTTTGGGTAAGTTTTCTAGCACAGAATAATATTTTGATTTTTAGGAGATACAGAAGAAGAGAAGGGGGAAAGATTATATCCCGTCATAGATCATAAAAGATCGTTCGCAATGTTA
>Ga0316204_10002650_pt1 | contig 39549 bp, 28 predicted proteins | sample 6monrhotite_MG_2_FD_205661 | JGI IMG/M metagenome (GOLD analysis project Ga0316204, IMG submission 205661) | Microbial mat bacterial communities from mineral coupon in-situ incubated in ocean water Damariscotta River, Maine, United States -... | ecosystem: Environmental > Aquatic > Marine >...
AAATAAAATCGAAAAACGGAGAAAAGCGCACGAAATATTCGCTGAAATTGAAAAGTTAACGAAAAAAATCGAAAATTTTCCAGAAAAAATGATCAGTGAATTATTTTAGCTTCGTGCAAAGGTCTCATTATGTCATCAAACACTACAATTTTTAACATCTCTCTCCAAACGATTTACAGCATTACTCTTCACTTAATCATAAGATAGGATTTATCAGCTTAAGCCTACGGAGATCATTGTGAAACATATCCCTTTTTTATTCTTTTTTTTATCATTATTTGGATGCAGTAGTAGTCAAAGCCCAGAACCTGAATCACCACTCTCGGGTGATAGTTCAGTACTTATAAAAGCTTCTGGGCTTTCCGAGTCAGTAACTTTATTTGAGTCAATTTCCAAGCAAACTCACATCATCGAAAGTGATGGTAATCATGAAATTACCTTACCCGAAAATCAAAGTATTTATAGTTTATCGATCATCGATAGTCCTCAACAGTACTGCGAGCTTAGCAATGATTTAGATCTTGCCTGTAATATTGATGTATGTGACGCGCAATATCTACCAGTGTGCGCTAAGAAACCTTTAGCAGGACTTACGTGCGCAACCGAACCTTGCCAAACTGACCGCTATTTAACTTTTGGAAATCGGTGTGAAGCTTTCGCAGATAATGCTTGGATTGCTCTTGATTCTGAATGCGATGGGCTAGAAGATCAAGTTGCCTATCACCTAAAACCTATTTACATCACGAACTTTACTCTAATTGATGTATATGCTGATCCCTACAATATTATAGAAACCAATTTACAAGATGATAGCTTGACCATTAAATTTGAAGTGTCTGGTGGTTGTGGTAGTCATCGTTTTACACTTTATGGTAATGATATATTTCTAGAATCATTTCCCGTACAGCAAACCAATGCGATTGGCTACGATGCTAATGATGTTTGTGATTCAATTATTCAAATAGAAGAGACTTTTGATTTATTACCCATTAAAGAAGTTTATCGACGAGCTTATCCAGAAGCGGCAGGTCAGCATACAGTTATTCTGAATAGTTTAGCGGAATATACTTTTACTATTGAATGAATTAGTAAAAGGAGTTTTGTATACTTAACGATCAAACGATTAATAATATCAACGAGAAAGGCTAATCTATGAAATTGATTAGTAAGTATCCTCTTTCTTAGAACGTGGTTTTGTTTGCACCCATAAGGGTGTCTCGCTAACTACTGCTTAATAATCACACCATCCTTCATCACAAAAGAGACATTTTCCATCAAAGTTAAATCATTTAAAGGGTCACCATCCACAGCGACTAAATCGGCCAATTTACCAACAGATATCGAACCTAATTTATCGTCAATTTTTAAGAGTTTTGCTGCATTCAAGGTTGCAGTTTGAATAGCTTCAATCGCGGGCATTCCTGCTTCATTCATATATTTAAATTCACGACCATTAAGTCCATGAGGAAAAACGCCTGCATCAGTTCCAAATGCAATTTTTACCCCTTTTTTATAAGCTTTACCGAAAGTCCCTTGGATTTTTGGACCAATCGCAGCGGCTTTCGGCTGAACAATTGCTGGATAAAATCCCTTGATTGCCGCTTTTTCTGCCACGAATTTTCCGGCAGTAATTGTTGGTACATAATAAGTTCCTTTTTTCTTCATTAAGCGCATTACTTCATCGGTCATGTAAGTGCCGTGTTCAACCGAATCAACACCTGCCAAAACTGCACGTTTCATCCCTTCAGCACCATGGGCGTGAACGGCAACCACAAACTCGTAATCTTTTGCCGCTTTAACAACTGCATTTAGTTCTTCCTGAGTAAATTGAGGATTTGACCCGCTTTTTGCTAGACTTAAGACACCACCAGTAACCGTTAATTTGATCACATCAGAGCCTTCTTTATATCTTTGGCGAACTGCTTTCATCGCTTCTTCTGATCCATTGATCACGCCTTGTTTTGGTCCAGGATCACCCATCATTTCAGAGCGAACCCCATTGGTCGGGTCGGCGTGCCCACCAGTAGTCGCAATACTTTTTCCCGCAGCATAAATCCTCGGTCCTTGCACATAACCTTTTGCAATTGCTTTTCTCAATGAGACAACCACACCGGGAGCGAGATCTCCCAAATCTCTTACTGTGGTAAAGCCTGCTTCCAAAGTCTTTTTGGCAAAAACAGTACTTCTGAGCGCAAAATCTGAATCGGACATAAAGAACTTTTCAGTATAAGACTGCTTATTCACTTCCCCCGACAGATGAACGTGCATATCCATCAATCCAGGCATCAAAGTTTTACTTTTAAGATCAATTAAAGTCTCGTTTTCCTGTTTTTCCGAAAAACCGCTCTCAATCGCAATGATTTTATTTCCAGATACTCTAACCGATTGATTTTTATATATTTTAAGCTTTTCGACATCAATTAAAGAACCTACATGGAGTAGATAATCTGCAGAAAAAGCAGGCGTTAAAGAAAAGAATAAAAAGATTTTTAACGCAAAAACAATATATTTCATAGCATAGATACCACATCAAATTGATTTAAGATCAACACTCTAGCTTATATTTTTTATATTTACAAAAAAGCCCAGACAACCTGGGCTCGTTAATACTTACAAATCGGTCTAATTAGAAGTTAAATCGTACACCAATACCATAGCGGCTTTCATCAGACTCGTATTTATAATCTGCATATACAGCAACACTGTCTGTAAAATCGTATGCTCCGCCTAAAACTAAATAAGTAGTGTCATCGTTGTCAATTTCTAAATATTCAACTGCAGCCTTTATTTCAAACTGATCATTTAACATGCTGCGAATACCTAGGGTCAACTCATAACCATCTTCATCAAAGCCACCATCAGCATCAACTTTTGCATAATCGATCTCTGCATAAAATGAAGAACTATCTGAAAAATCATTTTTGTAACCTACGCCTAAAGTTATGAGACTGGCTGACAAACCTTGGTCAGAAACATCAGAATAATCACCTGCAATGTAAAAATTATCGGATAGCTCTTTGCTTCCTTTTAATTCGAACCCATCTGGTTCAAAACCGCCGTCAACATCAAAGCTAATGTAACCAAGTTCAATGTTATTAAACGAAGGCGTATCGGCCATTGCACCAAATGATAAAACAGATAATACCGTTCCAACTATTATTTTCTTGTTCATTTTTTGCTTTCCTTTTTAGTTAACTTAATTAAGTAATGGTAAATTTAACCACGAACGCATCATACAGATTCCAAACTGAATATCAACTGAATATTTTTTAAGTTTTAAAACAGTTGTTCTAGTTCCACAAAATATCTCTACTGACTATTGTCTAAACAGTTTTGTCGCAATGATCACCAAAGAAATCAGAGCAAAAACAAACAATGCCAGATCTGAATTTGGCAGTGGATGACGAGGTACCGACGGATAAAAAAACAAATAACAGCTAAAAAACAAACTAGCACATATGCTTAAAATCAAAACCACCTTCATTATGCGGAAATGTTTGGTAAGATAATTAATGTAAAAATAAATCGCTGGAAAAACCAGTGATAGGATCGTTTCTAATCGAGGTCTTCCCACGAATCCTGTACCCGAATCAAAAGCGATAAAGATAATTAAAATAGCTCCGCCGATTAAGCACCATACTTCTAACAAGCTGGTAGGTTCTGGATGGTTTGCGACAAAATTTGAATAAATTAACCTTGTATGTCTCACTAATTGTTGCCTCCTTGTTTTTAAACCTAATTAACTAAAATAGATCCAAAAGGATAACGAACTAGTGATGGGGTTTATTCCGTAAAATTACGAATAAATGTCAAGCTATGATAGAGGAGTGTCCTACTACGATCTGCCAATTACCGCAAGGTGAGTTATTCCAAACGCGTGTAAAACGAAAATCATTTTCTGATTCTGTTCCATCAAAACTCCCCAATATTTTGGCTTTAACTGAAACAAATGCCATGGAATTCAAAAGCTTAATTTTTTGTTCTGAAAATATGATTTCACTAATTTTTAGAACACCCAAACGATGTGCTTCAAGATCATCTTGTTTGGTCATGATCTGCCCGAGATGGTTAGTAAAAACAAGATCTGGCGAAATTAATTCATCTAATATTGCGACGTCAGAATCTAGCATTGCTTTTCTTAGTTGTGCTTCGCAATCTATAATTTGTTCTAATACTTCCATATGCTCATCTCAGATACAATATACAAAAAAAACCACACCAAAATTTAATTATCGCTCATATTTTTTGGCTCAATCCTTATAACCAACAACGTCTAGAAGCTTCACTTTACTTCGAACAAAAATGCCATTTCCTCGTCCAATTTCTTCGTCTTTGGAATTATAAATAACTGATTCGGCAATAAACTGACTGCGATTTTTATTTACCACTTTACCCGCTGCTCGCATAGAACCGCTTGAAATAGGTTTAGTTAAATACGTGGTAAAAGATGTGGTTAAAACGAAAACATCTGATTCAAGTGAGTTCGCCGCAAAAAATGCAGCATCATCCAACATTTTAAAATACACCGAACCATGAACCGCCTGCCCAGCATGAAAAAACTTCTGTTCGATATCCATTGAAATTTCTGCACAGCCTTCACTTACGATCATTTTAGGCGAAAAAAAATCGTTGATCGGCGCTGCTTGATACATATTCTCTAGTCGTCCAAAATGTTCGCTATATTCCATCACAAAGACCTAAGAAAAGAAAGCTGCACGAACGTCTTCGGATAATGTCAGTCCACTCACGTGTGCTCGCTGTAAAAGCTGCCAAAAATATCGATAAGTCGCTCGATCATGCAATTCGCCGTTATATTGAATTGGTCCCCAATCAGCTTGTTGAGCGGCGAGTAAAATGCCCTGTGCATCTTCAACTTCAGAATAGTCAGGTTTCATCGCGTCAACGATGGCTTCTATTTGAGTCGGATAAATGCTCCACATTCGCATGAAACCAAATTCGTTTCGTGCTCTGCCCGCATCACTTCTGGTTTGTTCGGTATTTTTAAGATCCAAGGTTACGTTATGCGCAGGGACAATACCATTTGCTAACGCTGCAGCGACCAATTCAGTTTTCGCTCTTATTAATAATGGATGTTCAAATTGCCCTGGACTTCTCATGCAAGCTGCCGGGATAGCACCATAATGTCCACTAACAAAATCCATCATGCCAAAATCAAGTACTTGTATCCAATCAATTTTGGCAATTTCCCAAATATCTCTTAATGCCCCATGAGTCTCAATCAATACATGAATGGGTATTTCCCGGTCAATATTATGCTCTTTTGATACTTTTTTGATATATTCGACCATCACCTCAACTTGATTGGCTTGAGTCGATTTAGGCAAGGTAATATAGGCTACCTTCTCGCCAATTTTTGGTACTAAAATATCAACATCTGCTTTCCAATGAGGGTGGCTAAAATCATGAATTCTAACTCCCATCATGTGATGAATATTGGCATCACTAGCGATAACTCTAGCAACCATTTCTGCATGTTCGGCTTCTTGTCCGGCAGCGGCACCATCTTCGCAATCGCAGGTAATATCGTACACTGGTCCAAATTTTTGCTGCATTTCCAACGCTTTAAGCATTAACTTTTCACTACCCGCAAAGTGCTCACATGTCGGGATCACAGGGAATGGTTTTTCCGCATCAAAAAGTGCTTCATTTGGATGGACATTAATCGACATTATTTTCTCCTTTTTACCTTTAAAATCAAGTTTTAGCTATTATCTAAATACGCGCATAGCAACATACAAGCATACTCTGTGCTCAGATTTATTTAAACTATTGTTTGAAATTTGAGCTAGAATGGGTATCATTTGACAAGATATTAAGACATCCGACCAGTTCGGTAAAGCAAAACGTATACAAAACGTCAAAACATATAGTTAGTGCCTAATAGATAATAAGTAGTGCCTAATTGATATAAGCCTCTGGTGGTTGGTAACGAAGGTACAAACGATGAATTATCACAATGAATTCTTAGAACACGTTAATGAAGAAGACGTTCTTGGCGGCTTTTGGCCTGGTATTCAGCTTTACTATCCTCCAGTCAAGTATTCTCCCAAAAACAGTGAATACGAAAACATGGAACAGGCCGTCGATAGAATACGTAAACATGCCCACAAATGTCCCGCTCACACTTTACTATTTGACTTAGAAGATGGTTGTCGCCAAAAACAAATGAGCCGTGAGCTATTGCGCAACGAACTCCCTAAATTTCCACAAAGAGAATTCCAAATCGCTCTCAGAATTAACCCTTTTCGTACCGAAGAATATGAGAAAGATCTTCAATTGATCCGTCAAGTCGCAGAACACGTTGATGTGATCGTACTCGCTAAAGCTGGGGAAATGTACGGTGCCGCAGAAATTCGCGACCTATCTGCCTGGCTAGTTGGGGTTAATCCAAATATAGAAATCCAACCAATTATCGAACACCCCCGCTCACTTAAACTTGCGCCAGAATTAATGCAGTTTTCAACCGTGAAACATGTTGTTTTTGGAATTCACGATTTCTCCAAAGCGATGGCCATCCATTTAACACCGGAAGGTTGGATTGATGAGTTAAAAACCTACTTGAGAAATCTTTTGCTCGAAGCAAGGATCGCCGGAAAGGGAGTGATTGGCGGCGTCGAAGTATTGATCAACGAAACGCCCATGCCCAAAAAAAATATTGAACCACATGATGTTAGGCGTTGGTTGGACTTACATGGCGATCATGAATCCAATGTGGTTCACCGGCATGCAACCGTTGAAGCGCAAATGGGACTTACCGGCAAACAAGTCATCCACCCGTACCATATCTATTTGTGTAAGGTCGCATTCACACCGTCGCCAATGGTTATTCAGCGCAATATCGCTATGTTAAAAGCGGCGATCGAAGCTGATGCACTTTTAGGCGGAGCGATAAAATTTGAAGGAGAAATGCTCGATCCACCGATGTTTGGAAAAGCACTGCAAACTTTGCTAAGAGCCTACGCACTTAAATCATTAAACGATGACGATAAACAATTTGCAATGGACGTATTAAAATTATTACCCATTCATGTTATTCGTGAAAACTGGCCCTACGGACGAATATAAAAATGGAACAACTAAGCAAATACTTAGATCAATCCGAAAATGGTTATCAGTGGAAAATTCCTGAGTTTTTTAACATCGCCAATGAGTGCGTTAGACAACACGCGACAGGAAAAAATGCTGAAAATATAGCGCTAATCGTTGAAGATGACACCCTAGGTACTAAAAAACTTTCGTACAAAAGTCTCGATATTCAAAGCGGAAAAATCGTTAGCCTACTTAACCAATTAGGTATTCAATTGGGCGACAGAGTTTTGATCCGCTTGCCAAACTCAACGGATTATCCCGAAAGTTTTTTTGGATGTTTAAAACACGGCGCAATTGCTGTTCCCACATCAACATTATTAGCCGCTTCTGAAGTCGCCTATTTAGCAAAAGATTCTGGCGCAAAAATTTTAATTGCAGCAAAATCCATGTGGTCGGAATTACAATCTATTTTAGATGAATCGACCGGCCTTACTGCTATTTTATTAGCCGGTGATGGTGAAATGCCGCCTGTGCAAGAAAATTCAAAAATACAGTTATTGGATTTAACAGAGTCAATCAATAATATCGAATCAGCTGAAAAAATCGTAAAAAGCAAAGCCAATGATCCAGCTTATTTGGTTTACACTTCTGGTACAACCGGATTTCCTAAAGGCGTCTTACACGCGCATCGCTCTTTGATTGGACGTTTACCAGCCAGTCAATATTGGTTTGATTTTAAAAGTGGTGATCGGATCATGCATTCCGGGAAATTCAACTGGACTTATGTTTTAGGCTCGGCATTAATGGATCCTTTATTCCACGGTCACACAGTGATTGTGCATGAAGGAAAAAATGACGCGAGTACCTGGCCTAAACTGATAAAAAAACACGACTGTAGTATTTTCATTGGCGTACCGACAATCTACCGGCAAATTATTCAAAAGACTGATTTTAGCGCTAAAGATGTACCGTCGCTCCGCCATTGCATGAGTGCAGGAGAACATTTGTCTGACGAAATGCTAACCGCATGGCGAACTCGATTTAAACAAGATGTTTTTGAAGCAATTGGTATGAGCGAGTTTTCCTATTACATCTCGCAACGCATTGATAAACCGATAAAACCAGGAGCGGCAGGTTTTCCTCAACCAGGGCATGATATCCAGTTGCTTGGTGGCGACGGCTCACTGGTTAAAACCAATGAAGAAGGGATGATCGCGATCCCTGAATCAGATCCCGGATTATTTTTGAATTATTGGCAATTGCCGGACGAAACTGCAAAAGCAAAACACGATGGTTATTTTTTTACCGGCGACTACGCGCGAACCGATAAACAAGGTTACATTTGGTTTTTAGGCAGAAAAGATGACATCATCAATACTTTTGGTTACCGTGTTTCGCCACACGAAATAGAGCGAGTATTAAAAACGCATCCTGCTGTTGCCGATTGCGTGGCGTTAGGCGAAGAGTTAGAGCCTGACAAAATATTAGTCAGTGCGTGTATCATTTTGCATCAACCCGGCAGCATAACAGAACAAGATTTGTTAGAGTTTGGTAAAAATCATCTAGCAAAATACAAAGCGCCTAAGATTATCCATTTTTATAATGATTTTCCACGAACAAAAAATGGAAAAGTTCTTAGAAAACAAATGATCGCCGAGTTAAAAGAGAATCGAATAAATCATGAATAATCCCTATCACCCAAGACGAAGTGTTCTTTATGTTTCTGCGCATGAATCCAGACATATTGAGAAATCTCGTGAGCTACAAGCTGATAGTATTGTTTTTGACCTTCAAGAGTCAGTACCTCCAGCAAAAAAAATTCAAGCTCGAAAAATGCTGGTGAAAGCGTTCGAAAACTCGAATTTCGGTTATTCAGAAAAAATCATTCGAATTAACTCACTCGATTCAGAGTGGGGAATGGATGATTTAAGAGCGGTAGCCAATTTGGAAATAGATGCCATGTTATTTCCGAGTGTTGAAAGTGCGGGTCAATTAAAAGCAGCCATCGCAACACTCGATGAAGCGGGTGGGACGCGACTTCCTGTCATGGCGAATATCGAAACGCCAAAAGGTGTGTTACGAAGTGAAGAAATAGCTGGTGCTAGTGAAAGGCTTGTCGCAATAATGCTAGGGACAGCGAACCTAACCAATTCGCTTAGGATCAGTATGACCCTTGATAGAATGGGATTATTAGCCAGCTTATCAATGGTTGTACTCGGCGCTCGAGCACAGGATAAATGTGTTATTGACGGCCCACATTTTGATTTAAAAGATGCCGAAGCTTGTGAATTTGCATGCCGTCAAGCAAGAGATTTAGGGTTTGATGGAAAAGCAGTCATTCATCCAATTCAACTCGCGTACAACAACGATGCCTTCACCCCAAAAGGCGAAGATATCAAACGTGCAAAAAATATTATCGATGCCATTGCCAGCGCACATGAACAGGGAAAAACTGTCGCTGTGATCGATGATCGATTAATCACACCATCACTAGAACTTTGGGCAAGGCGAGTTATAGCGCTTTACAATCAAGTCAAAGAGCTTGGTCAAAATGAATTAATCGGCTCTTAAAAATGAGTCTCGGTAAAAATAATCAAGGTCATTTTTTTGAAGATTTTGAAGTTGGTCAAACACTGGTTCACGGTGTTCCCAGAACGATTACCGAAAGCGACGCCACTTTATATCTCGCGTTAACAGGTAGTCGATTCGCATTACACTGCGCAAAAACAGTTGCCAACAATGTGGGATTTAACTCTACCCCCATCGATAACTTTTTAGTGTTTCATATTGCTTTTGGAAAAACGGTTAATGATATTTCACTCAATGCGGTTGCAAATTTGGGTTACGCCGAGGTTATTTTTCATCATCCAAGTTATGTGGGGGATACCATATCAGTCTTCAGTAGAATAATTGGCTTAAAAGAAAATTCTAGTGGTAAAACGGGTATAGTTTACGTTCATTCAACTGCAACAAATCAACAGAATAAGACAGTGTTAGACTGGAAGCGTTGGGTAATGGTGAAAAAAAATAATTTAAACGCGCCAGCTGCCGAACAGTCAGTTCCTAAACTAATGACTCGAGCAGACAAACAAAAACAAAAATTACCAAACAAAATCGATTTTTCTAAATGGCAGGATAGCGACAGCGATTTTCAAGTTAGATTTGATGACCTGAACATCGGCGATACATTTTCTCACGGTGGAGGGATGACAATAAATGATTCCGATCATTCTCTAGCGACTCGTCTTTACCAAAACAATGCTAGAGTTCACTTTGATCAAACGATGATGGATAACACACCTAACGGAAAACGATTAGTTTATGGGGGGCATATTATTTCACTTTGTCGCGCGTTAAGTTACAGCGGCCTTGGTAATGCGGTTTGGCTTTCGTCAATCAATGCGGGCACCCATTGCAATCCATCTTTTGCGGGAGATACCATTTATTGTCAGAGCAAAATTTTAGATAAATCAAATATTGAAGGAAGAAAAGATGTCGGTTTAATTAGAGTTCAAATGATTGGAACGAAGAACAATTCGGCTATTGAAATCAATTCGATTCTTGAACACAAAAACAAACAAAAAAAATATCCTGACGATACGGTTTTAGACCTGGATTATTCTGTGCTAGTGTTAAAATAATCGCTTGGGTTAGGTTCCAAGTCCAGCTAATGCATCCTCAACAAGATCTTCAAAATCAGAACCAATGGGCTTTGGAATATACAGATCACAACCGGATGAAATCGCCTTATCTGTATCCGCACTCATAACCGACGCTGTTACCGCGACGATCAAACCTTTGTAACCTTTATTTCTCAGAGTTAGGGTTGCTTCATGTCCATCCATAACAGGCATATGCATATCCATTAAGATGAGATCAAAATCTCCCGAAAGCGCTTTGTCGACGCCTTCTTTCCCGTTTACCGCTTCTTCTATTTCATAACCACGCATACTTAAGCGAAGGTTTAGCATCCGGGTGATAAACTCATCGTCTTCTACAATCAGTATTTTTGCCATTAGATGCACTCCTGTTGCTTTATAGTAAATGAAAACTTGGTACCCACGCCGACCTCGCTTTCCACTTCAATGGTACCTCCATGAAGTGTAACCAATCGTTTAGTAATAGCAAGCCCTAATCCTGAACCGCCAGCCTTGCGTGTTGATGAATCATCAACTTGATGAAAATTATTAAATATAAAAGGCAATGCCTCTTTTTTTATTCCAATACCCGTATCAGACACGCAGAATCGAACATACTCCTTATCGCGCATCGCAGAAATTTTTATCGTTCCGTTGTTGGTAAATTTTAAAGCGTTACCAATCAAATTTATAAAAATCTGCCGTAATCGAAGTATATCTGCCCGAAAACAAAAATCGCTGGCATCACTTATGAGTTGCACCCCTATACTACTCGCCTGATTTTCAAATTTTCGAAGTGTTTCTTTGATCAAATCTACGCTTTGAATTTGTTCAATACGCAAATGAACTTCACCGGCTTCAATTTTAGAAATATCAAGCAGATCATTAATCATTTGCAATAAATGTTGTCCGGATAAATCCATATCTTCCGCTATCTTTACAATCATTTCAGTTGGAAGTTTTTGCTCAGGATTTTTAAGTACCGGAAGATAGCCAAGGATCACCGTAAGTGGTGTGCGTAATTCATGGCTCATGGTATTTAAAAAAGATGTTTTCTGACGATTGGCTGCTTCCGCTGTTTCTGTCGCCTGCCGCATTGAATCTTCGGCCTTTTTCCGCTCAGTGATATCACGAGTGATCCCAACGAAGTGCCTAATACCATCAATAATCACTTCACCTACTGCCAATTCCAGTGGAAAGATTGAGCCGTCCTTGCGTCTCCCCGTTACTTCGCGACCGATCCCGATTATTTTTCTTTCGCCAGTAAGCCTATGATGTTTGAGATAACCATCGTGCTCGCTGTGATAAGGCTCAGGCATAAGCATTTTCACATTTTTATCGACTGTTTCCGCATCGCTGTAGCCAAAAAGCCTTCTCCCGGCAGGGTTGATTGACTCGATGATACCCGTGTCGCTCATGGTGATAATACCATCAACAACGTTGTCGATAATTGCGGAAAGTCGTTTGGTTTGCACCGCAACTTGGTGTTCTAAGTGGTTTGTTGCTTGTTGTTGGTTTTCAGCGAAAGCATTAATCGCCTCATATAATGTCTTAAATTCATCTCGGGCTGAAGACGCATCCACTCGCACTCTCAAATCACCTTTTTGCAAACGTCTCGCCGCCGTAGCAAGAACCACAACCGGCGTTAATACTTTGTTTGATATAAACCAAACGATAAAAATCAGAGAGATTAATCCAATCAAAAGACTAACCAACATCATGTTATTGAGCGTGCTTGAAATTCCTGAGAACACCACTTTTTCAGGAATATTCAGAGTTATCATCCAATAACGGCTTTGGTCTTGAGGTGAGAAATAAATTTTTTGAAATCCGTATAGCTCGTTATTGCTTGCATGGCGACCCATAAACTGATCGCGCTCTTTCGCCATTTTTGCAATCGAAGATTCAACCATTGAGAGCTTGTTGTCTATAGACCTTTCTAAACCGAAAGTTCTCGAAGGATCGGCGTGTTTGATAAAATACCCTTTGTTATCCGCAATATTTCGCTGGGTGCCATTAGTTTCATATAAAACACCACTAAATAATCGGTCGGTAGAAAGATTAATAACGATGAGAGCTGCTGCCTGCCCGTTTTCATCATGTACCGGACTAGCAAGTCTCAATACCGGAAGATAAGGTAATTGAATAACGCCCTGCTCTTTATTTAAAGTAACATCAGAATAATAGGCTTCACCCGCTTTCAACTTGATGGTTTCGCTGATGTAAGGCGAATCCGATTTGTTTTGCAACTTATCTTCTGCAACCATAACCACATCCCTTCCACTACCAGCTTGAACTCTAACTAATTCATTTCCGGCAGCATCAATATATCTAATCTGCTGATACTCTGGATGATTCGACAGAAAAGCGCCGAAAATAACCATTAATCGTTGCCGCCACTCTTGTAGAGTGTCACCGTTTTGAGGATCAACATTATTATTAGCTCTCGCTCTGAGAATGCTTTGAATGGGCGGTACGTCATGTAAAGAAAGTAGGTTCTTGCGATGATTGTTTAAGGTATTTTCGATCTCGTGTTTTAGAAGTGCAAATTTACTTTGCTCCAATTCTATCGCGATGTCCTCAACAACACTTTTCGACTGTTTATAACTAATAAAACTAGTGAATATAAGTGCAAAAAATATTAACCCTCCCAAAACAAAAGCTGTTTTACCTCTAAGTCCCACTTGATAGTGCTTTTTCATCCGCTGACCCTTTATTATTAATTGCTAGTATGGAGAACTACTCTATTTCGCCCTTGCTCTTTCGCTTTATAGAGCGCAGCATCGGCGGTCTCTATCAATTGCTTATCATTATGAGTAAACTCACTGCTGGCTATACCCGCACTAAAACTACAATGATAAGAGGTTTCACCAACCCTAAAACTCAATTGCTCGAACCGTTTGCGTAACTCGTCCATAATTTTTAAGGCTTTTCCTGGCTGGGTGTCAGGCATTACAATCGCGAACTCTTCACCACCATAACGACCAGCATGATCCGATTTGCGTAACCGAGCTTTCATGAGATTGGCTAACGCCTTTAAAACTCGATCTCCCGCAGTGTGTCCATAGCGATCATTAACCTGCTTGAATAGATCCAGATCTAACATCACGAAACTCATCGGAGAATTCTGTCGAATACTCCGATCTAATTCGGCTCCTAGGCGTCGTTTCAATATCACATGATTGAGTAAACCTGTGAGACCATCATGATACATAAGTTTATTTAGCACTCGCGATCTGCTTATTTTCGATTCAACGCTATTCACTAAGTGACGATCTTGAACTGGCTTTTCCAAAAAAATATCTCCGAGTTGGAGAGTGCTCAGCTGTAGTTCACGCTCAGTTTCTGTGGAGAGAAAAATAATAGGTAAACTAAAATAAATAGGGTGTTGGCGAAGAACTTGAGCCACCTCTAGTCCAGAAATTTCAGGGAAATTAATATCAAGCAATATGAGTTCTGGTCGAACTCTTTCCAGCTCGTCTAAAATTCTCTCTGGCTCAGTTAATACTTCGGCAAACATGCCCGCATTTTGCAAAACCAACTGGTAATACTTAGCCAAGTCCAATGCATCGTCAACGACCAACACCCGAAAAGGTTCTTGCCTTGTTGGGCGTATTAGCTTGTCAAGATTTTCTACCAAATTAGACATATCGATTGGTTTATCAAGATACGCCACGCCTCCGGCTCGCACTGCAGCTAATCGAGACTCCCAGTCTTTGCGAGAAGAAACAAATAGAACCGGAACCGGCTTTTTCAAAGAAAGACGGATGCGATCTGCCATATCCGTTCCACCTAAGGACCCTTCTGGCAAAAAAATATCGATGACTAACGCGTCAGGCGTTTCGCTCTCCAGTGCTCGCATCGCATCCGTAGAGTTAAAAAATAGGCGGGTTTGGTAACCAAAATGTTCTAATTGAAGGCAGATCTCCTTGCCACTTACTAAATCATCTTCGACTACGTAAATATACCGACGACTGTCATTACCTGAGATAACTTGTTGTGGGGTGCTATCCAGCGAATGCCCTTCATCTGCTCCTTCTGCAATAACGTTATACAAGTTTTGCAAACCCATTTTAACAAAAACTATCTCCTTATCCGAAGGGTTACCAGGTTTGCTGCAAAAACCTTTCAAAACTAATTCTAGTTGCCGAGATTGCGCACCAAGTTTGTTAAAACCAAAACTACCCGCTGAGCCACTAAGACTATGAACCTGTCTGAACAATTCTTGAAGAGAGGCTTTGACATCTGACTGTTGCAGTAGAGAGTTGGCATCTTCAATCATTTTTTCGATACGAACAACTAATCCAGATGCGAATTCCGCCCTGAGTTCAGCTAATTGCTGTTGTCTTTCTTCCGTTTTGGGCATATGCTGCCCCCTATAAACATTTAATTATATAGACTAACTTTAGTATATTTTTAGAACAATGTATAACTGACTCAATTTATTTCCGTCTTTGGAAGATAACTTACGTCATCATATGTTCGGGCAAGGAAGCAATTAAAAAATGAAAAACGCCAATATACTCATCATAGAAGATGATCCATTCGAAGCAAAGCAACTAAGCCTGAATTTGCGACAAGCAGGTCATTTTATCGCAGATATAGTATCTTCAGCAGACCAGGCAATGGCGTGTGTTAACTCCCAAGATGTCGATCTTTTAGTTTCTGACATCGTGTTACCTGGCGAGATTGACGGTATTGATATAGTAAAATTAGTTAGACAAAATCACGACATCCCCTTTGTTTTCCTAACGGCTCATGTCAACGATGAACTCTTATTACGCGCGGAACAAACACGCCCTTTCGCCTACATTCTCAAACCCTACCGCCTTCATGAGTTACTTTTTACAGTAAAAATGGCATTAACTCGAGCTGAGTATGAAAAACGACAATTAGATAAAGTAAAGATGGCTCAAGACAAACTACATCAAGCCTTATCGATTATCCAACACACTAACGAAGGGATCATGGTGACTGATGCAGATAGTGTGATTTTGACTGTAAATCCGGCTTTCACCCAGATTACCGGATATAATGAGTCAGAGGCAATTGGACGAAAAACCTCCTTTTTGCAATCAAATAAGCATGATGAAAGCTTTTATTCAGATATGTGGAAAACATTATTAAAAGATGGTTACTGGCAGGGAGAAATCTGGAATAGAAACAAAAACGGAGAGATCTACCCTGAATGGCTAACGATTAATATTATAGGTGGAGTTGGGAATGCGCAAAGCCATTACGTGGGCATTTTTTCGGATATATCAACCATAAAAGAATCGGAACAAGAGCGAGTACGATTACAAAAAGAACTCAGTCAAACACATAAAATGGAAGCTCTGGGAAGACTCTCGGGTGGCATAGCACATGATTTCAATAACGTGTTGGGCATTATCATGGGGTATATCGAGCTCGCCATAAAACGTTATGCTTCGACCTCTCCTGATAAAATGCTCGACTACCTGCAAACAGCCATGATCGCTTCTACTAGGGCTAAAGCGTTAATTGAGCAAATGCTTATTTTTAGCCACAAAGAAATATCGAATGACCAATCATGGCAACTCACCCCATTGATCCGAGAAATTATCGAAATGTTACGAGCAATTACGCCGAGTAGCATAATTATCGACTTTAACAGTGCAGATGACCTCCCCAACATACTAATCGCCACCGAAAAACTGCAACAGTTGATGATGAATTTATGTATCAATGCAAGAGATGCGATGAAAGGGAAGGGTTATCTTTCGATCGATCTCAGACAGAGTTTAAATGTAAATATCGATTGCTCATGCTGTCATAAACCGTTGTCTGGCGACTGGGTAATGCTATCGGTATCAGATACGGGCACTGGGATGGATAGTAAAACTCTCGACCATTTATTCGACCCATTTTACACCACTAAGAAAGTAGGAGATGGTTTGGGGATGGGTATGTCCGTGTTGCACGGCATTATGCGGCAGTACGGTGGGCACATACTGGTTGAATCAAAAATAGGTACTGGTAGCACTATTCGATTGCTTTTCGAGCCGTTGGCATATGAATCATCTGAGACAGTAGTGACAAAGCATGTAGTAAAAGCTCCTACACCGACCATTGACAAACATGTTCTGATCGTGGACGACGAGCTAATGTTGACGGAATATCTCAGCGATCTTTTAGAGCTGCACGGTTACCGAACCGAGGGCACAACCTCCAGTGAAGAGGCTCTTGCGGTGTTCACTGTAACGCCAGAAAAATATGACCTTTTAGTAACTGACCAAAGTATGCCAAACCTCACAGGTTTACAACTCATAACTCGTGTCAGGAAAATTCGCCCAAACTTGCCTGTGATATTATGTTCAGGCTTTAGTGAGGATATAAACTCCCATATCGCTGAAGAAAGAGGTATTCCATATCTTGATAAACCGATCAATACTGACCATTTTATTCAGCTGGTCAATAAACTCTTGAACTAGTTTTATCAGTGATTCTTATTTAAAAATTGTATGCTACACCCTATGACTAATAGAATTAATGATATGATTTTTTCTCCAAGATGATTATTTTAAAAGTTGTATAACGCTATGACCGTCTTTGGAAGATAACTTACGTCATCATATGTTCGGGCAAGTATTCAGCTGGTCAATAAACTCTTGAACTAGTTTTATCAGTGATTCTTATTTAAAAATTGTATGCTACACCCTATGACTAATAGAATTAATGATATGATTTTTTCTCCAAGATGATTATTTTAAAAGTTGTATAACGCTATGATAACCAGATTTTGGAGGCGCTCGCGCCAGAGAAATTTCGGTTAATTAATTTGTTAGCATTTATTTTACGTGAACAGAAATGTCATTTAAAAACTGTGAGTAGAAACGTTCTGGTGACTTATTCATGGGCCAGTGCCCTAAGCCTTCCATTTTTTTGTTATTTAGATCGTTTGCTTTTAAAAATTCCTTACTTTCAGAAGACAGTGTTTCATCATTCCAATAGTAAACAGTTGGGCATTCAAGTTTTTGAAAATCAATTCCTGGTTCATTATAATCTTGAGTTGATCTTCCTAATGTCCATAAAGTATTAGGATCTGCGAATTGTAGGCTTGCATAATAACTCATTGGAACATCACCTTTATTTATAAGATCAAGTACACTATTTGAAAAGTTTTGATAAAAATCAAATGGAGAGTTGTAGTTAACAGCTTGACCAGAAAAATAAGCATCGGCTGTCGTCAAATTTCCTTCAACACTTATTATCAAAGACGGAACTCGATCTAAAATTGTAGCCGTTTCTGTTGCTATAATACCTGCTACAGAGTGAGCAACTAATACTAATTTTTGATATTTAGAAATAGAGTTTATTAAATTTTTCCACACAGTAGCACAATCTTTAATTGTGATCCCCTCTGATCGAGCTGGCGAAGCCCCAAATCCAGGTGGATCGAACAGGATAATTCTTACTTCTTTAGAAATTCTATGCTTAAAAGCTTCACGAAAACACAAATGTGATTCAGCGAACCCTGGCAGAAACCAGACATCTATTTTGCTTTCACTATTGCCTTCTATCCACAATGCAATATCATTAATGACTTTTAACATAAGTTCTATTTTATTTGGGTGCTAACGAGGGTGTAGAAAAAGCCATCTTAAAATCGACAAACTCCCTCAACCCTTGGTTAATTTATTTTAAACTCACTTTGCCTAATTTTTTAAATAATATCAACCATTGACTGAATGACTTTGATTTTTAAGCCTGCTAAGCCGATCTTCTGTCCAGAGGCAGATTATACTTTGCTCATTATTTTGACCAAATAAGATCTTCGTCCTAAAATCGCCACCTCAATTGGCTCGCTGAAGCTTACCGGCGACACTGCTCTGGCTGCACTAACCCAAGCACTCAATTTCATATAAATTGAAATTCTAACAAAAGCTCTTTAAAATTCAGACATTTGCGAGAAATGATATTGGGGGGAGTATTAGCTCGTGTTTAATCAGTCGTTGTTTGTTTCTGCATCGGAGTATGGATTAGCGTATTTTATGATTTGCCAGTAATAAATTGGGTAATGCTGATCCCATCAATACCCGCATTAATCACAAAACAACCAAAAATAAATGGCACAATAATGTAAACGAGTGAGTGAACAATCGTACCAGTTTTGATACCAAATTTTGATCGCATGTATTTCAGCTTGACTAATTCATCCGGCGAATTAAGGCTGGTAACAGCAATGTAGATCGCATAGATTATGATAGCCGTACCTAATGCTAAAGTTGTATATTGCATGAGTAATTCAACTTATTTTATTGTCGTTTAATACACAAAAAAAAGCCTGATAAAAAAACATCAGGCCTCGAAAGAGCTAAACTCGGCAGAGATTAGCAATTCTTTATCTAAGTGCTTTTTAACACCCACATACCAAGAACGTTACAACTTAAATGCATCATACAAAATCACTTTCAAAGACAAGAACAAAAAATGGTTGGAAAAATTTATCTTTTCCCACTATTTAGCTTGGTTTCTTAAAAGTGGTGGCAACTCCATAGTATCCAGAAATTTGTGAAGGTCGATGTTTGACTCAAGCTCTTCAATTCGCTTCTGCAGTTGCTTTTTTGACATTTTCCTTGTGTTTGTTTTTGCTTCACTCATTGGCATAACCATATTGTTTTTGCTTTTTATTTACACTTTACCCACACTTAGAATCTCCACAACTTAAACAAGTCATACACCCATCCATTAAAATAGCGGCTTTGGTCATGCACTTCATACACATTTGAGCGCCGTCTGGATAATCTGAAGTGTTTTCAATGTCCTTTGTCAGCATGGCATCGTATTCAGCGCGCTTTTCATCAACTAGCTTTTGCTGATGCTCATCTAAATCTTCATCAACAAGTAAGCCAATCATTTTTAAATGTGACTCAATCGCATCACCAATTTCTGCGACTAACGACGGCATGTATTTTCCACCAGGTTTAAAATAGCCGCCTTTCGGATCAAAAACCGCTTTCAATTCCTCCACAAGAAAAGTGCAGTCGCCACCTTTTCTAAACACTGCCGATATAACACGAGTCAACGCAACGACCCACATAAAATGATCCATATTTTTTGAATTAATAAAGATCTCAAACGGTCTTCTTAATTCATGCTCAGTCCCTTGGTTTAAAACGATGTCGTTAATTGTCATATAAAGTGCGTGCTCGGAGAGCGGTGTTTTTACTTTGTAAGTCGAGCCGAGCAGCATCTCTGGTCGCTTAACGCTCTCATGCATTTGTACGATATCAGCAGAGTGCTTTTTTTGAGGTGCTTCACTCTTTACCTCCGCTGGTTCTTCCGTTTTTACTTTGTAACCAATAATCGATTGATTAATTTTCTTCGCCATTTGTTTTTTATGTCCGTAATTTAGTTGTGCAATTGGTATGAGTTGTCAAAATTATAACTTTCCGTAATAACCTTCTTTTAATGCGTCAAAAAGGTTGGCCGCAGTATGAGTTTCACCATCGTATTCGACCTCTTCATCACCTTGAAAATCGACGGTTGAACCATCTTCAAGAGTGAACTGATAAGTAGTGCTTTTAAGATCGTCTTCTTTCACCAATACACCCTGAAAAACTTCCGGATTAAAACGGAAAGTAGTACAGCCTTTTAATCCTTGTTTGTAAGCGTAAAGATAAATGTCTTTAAACTCTTCATAAGGAAACTCTGTCGGTACGTTGGCAGTTTTTGATATTGAAGAGTCGATCCATTTTTGTGCTGCGGCCTGGATATCTACATGCTCTGTCGGTGTGACTGAGTCTGCTGTGATAAAATAATCCGGTAGTCTTTCATCTTCTTTATCAGAAAAGGGCACTGCCTTAGGATTGACTAACGCGCGATAAGCAAGCAGTTCAAAAGAAAAAACATCGACTTTTTCTTTGCTCTTTTTTCCTTTACGGATCACGTTGCGAGCGTAGTGATGGGCAAAGCTTGGTTCAATACCGTTGCTCGCATTGTTGGCTAGCGATAATGAAATTGTACCCGTTGGAGCAATCGATGAATGATGAGTAAAGCGCGCGCCTTGCTCAGCGAGCGCTTCAACAAGCTCTGGTTCAACTTTAGCAATTTGCTGCATATAGTGACTGTACTTTGCGTGTAACACTTTGCCTTTGATGCTATCACCCACTTTAAAACCGTCTCTGATCATTTCCGGACGTTTGTGTAGCATTTCGCTTGAGACTTTAAAGTCTTCTTCCATAATTGGTGCTGCGCCTTTTTCTTTACTCAGTTCCAGGGCTGCTTTCCATCCTTCTATAGCCAATACACGGGTCACTTGCTCAGTAAAATCGACAGATTCTTTTGAACCATATTTTTTACACATCATCGTAATAGTCGAGCCCAAACCGAGATAGCCCATGCCATGTCGGCGTTTTGAGTTGATCGCTTCTCGTTGACCAATTAATGGTAGTCCGTTAATTTCTACCACGTTGTCTAACATACGGGTGAAAATGTGCACTACTTTTTTAAATTTTTCCCAATTGAATTCAGCTTGTTCTGTAAATGGTTTATTTACAAAGCAAGTTAAATTGATTGAACCTAATAAGCAAGAGCCATAAGGTGGAAGTGGTTGCTCTCCACATGGATTAGTTGCGCGAATATTTTCATCAAACCAATTATTATTTTTTTCGTTAACCTGGTCGATTAAAATGAATCCGGGCTCAGCAAAATCATAAGTGGATGACATAATTAAATTCCACAATTTTGACGCTCTAATTGTTTTATGAATACGACAGGCGACTTGACCAAAATCGTTTGAAATGTAACCTTCGGTAATTGGCCACTCTCGCCAAATCACTTTGGATTTGTCTGTGAGATCGAGAGTTTCTAGTTCGACATCGTGATCCGATATTGGAAAGGTCAAATTCCAGTCTTCATCATTGATCACTGCTTGCATAAATTCATCGGTGATCAATAGTGACAGGTTAAACTGGCGTAATCGACCGTCTTCACGTTTTGCGCGAATAAAATCTAAAACATCAGGGTGACTGATATCAAAGGTTGCCATTTGCGCGCCCCGTCGACCTCCCGCCGACGAAACTGTGAAACACATTTTGTCGTAGATATCCATAAAAGATAAAGGACCGGAAGTATAAGCGCCTGCGCCAGATACAAATGCATCTCGCGGTCTTAACGTTGAAAACTCATAACCGATACCACAACCCGCTTTGAGTGTGAGTCCAGCTTCATGGACTTTTTCTAAGATGCCATCCATTGAATCGGTGATCGATCCAGAAACGGTACAGTTGATAGTTGAAGTGGCCGGTTTGTGTTCTAAAGCACCGGCATTCGACACGATCCGACCCGCAGGTATTGCGCCATGGCGTAGCGCCCAAAGAAAGTCTTTGTGGACGAGTTCTTGTTTGTCTTCGTCTTCGACTCCGGCGATAGCTCTCGCTACTCTTTGATAAGTTTCATCGATTGTTTTATCGACAATGTCGCCGTCATTGGTCCTTAATTGGTATTTTGTTTCCCAAATATCGACCGAAGTATTCTGAAAGTCGATTTGAAAGTTCTCTGGTGTTTTTGTTTGCTTTAATGATGCTGTCATTAACAGTTTCCCTTTGAAACTACTTATATTCCGAATTTAACATTACCCATATCGAACAATTTTATTTTCGAATAGCATTTAGTATTGTACAACTCAAAATTAATTTTTATTATTGGTAAATATTGCTGTTGCTAATGGGCGTTATCCATTAGTTTCCATGCGTATTTATCCATCGTTAGAACAGGACTTTTCCATTTTGTTTGATTTATATTTTTCCTGCTGCGCGAATGATTCGGGCAAGAAAAAGAGAAAAAACATAAATCAATATCATTTAAATTAAGTGTTTGTGTGCAGAACCCTGTTAATAACTGGTGAATAATCAGTATAAAAAAAGTGAATAACTAAATTTCGTTATAAATCAATAATATACTATATCTAGTAGTTGTTCTGCCAGTGGGTACACAATATATAGGTGAGGTCGGTAAATGTAAAGCACAAAATAGAATATTTTGAGGATTAAAAGATGTCGTAATTGTTACTAAATTGGACTTCTCTAAATTACTTGGGTTGTGGAGGCATGATGAGAAACAGGATGATTGTCAATTCGGCTCGCCAAGTTACTCAAGCACTAATAAAATGATAAAGTAGCAGCATATATCTCAGGTTTATTATTAGTAAATAACGAGACGAATCTGCATGATAAAGGTAAGGTTAATAAATGGATGAAGAAAGGATGAAGAAAGTGAGTGTGGTGTTAAAATTTGGTGGCAGTAGTGTGGCTGATGTTCGTCATTGGCAGACGATTGCCGGGCAAATGCAGGACAATTTAAATCATGATCGGCGTCCACTATTAGTTTTATCCGCACTAAAAAATGTATCTAATCAGCTTGAAGCATTACTTCACCAGTCTCTAGCAGGGGTTCATTCTTTGGCAATCGCTCACCTTAGAGATCTACATCTCGGTTTCGCGAATCAATTAAATTTGGAGCTGCAGATAGGCTCGAAGTTAAATTCTCAATTAAATAAATGGTTTGAACAGCTTGAAGCAGATTGTTTAAAAATTCACCAAACGAAATCGATTACTCCGAAGTCTCATGCCAAAATCTTGGCGGTAGGTGAATTGTTATCCAGCACGATTGGCGTTGCATATTTGGCGGAACAGGGTTTTGATGTTTTGTGGCAAGATGCCAGAGGTTTCTTAAAATCAATAGAACAACCAGATCCTTGGCATCATTACACCAGTGCCCAGTGCCAATATCGAGATGATGAGCTCTTTAACAAGTGTATCAGCTCAAAAAATATTGTTGATCATTCAATTATTGTTACTCAAGGATTTATCGCCTCAGATCTAAATAATGATACTGTACTTTTAGGGAGAGAAGGTTCAGATACCTCTGCCGCTTATTTTGCAGCCATGCTAAAAGCCGAGCGGCTAGAAATTTGGACAGATGTTACTGGTGTATTTAGTGCGAATCCCCGAGAAATTTCAGGCACTGTTCATTTGCCCCAACTCAGTTATCAGCAAGCAAGTTTAATGGCGCAGTTTGGTGCAAAAGTGTTGCATCCCAGAGTTATACGTCCTGTTGAAGAAAATGGTATTCCTATCAATGTTCGATGCACCAGTCAGCCGGAGCATCGAGGTACGTTGATTGAAAAGAATGCAGAGTCAAAAAACGGCGTCAAAGCGATTGTATATGAGGCAAAAACCACTCACTTTGTTTTTACGCCACCGGTTGATGGTCAAGGGTTGGATGGCATCCATGAAAATTTATCGAGATTAGGCTTTGATCAATTATTGCTTTGCCAAATTGGGGATGAATATCATTTGACCTCAACTTATGTCAATAGTGATCGGGCACAGCCTGATTTTCCTGTGTTGTTAAATGCGTTTGTGCGTTGCTCGGTCACTGCATTTATCAACAAAGCGCTAATTACCTTAGTCAGTGAAATCTTAGTAGGCGAAAACTCAGATCTTAATTGGATTGAGAATACTAAAGCATTGATCTGCGAACTTGTGGGGGACAAGTTAATCCAGCTTTACGTTGGTGAAAATAATGATCGCATCAGTTTGCTGGTTGAATCGGAAGACTGTTTACAAATTAGTCAGATGCTTCATCAGGCATTAATTTTAACTAATTCCATTTAATGAACTATACCGATATCTGTTTTAATTTGGCAAAACACATGCAGAGATCGCTCGAATAACACTTTGAGCACTGTCTTTTGAGTAACCGCCGCCGCCGAGGAACAGCGTTGGAATAGAACGTTGATTAAGAGCTTGAATTGTCAACTTTTCACGTTCAGCGACATCGTCTATATTTAAACAGAAACCGCCTAACTTATCATTGAGTAATACATCTGTACCAGCGACAACAAAAGCTAATCGATAGTCGTTATCTAGCTTTTTTAGGGCTGCTTCATAGCGTTGCATATAAAGATCTCTTTCTGTTCCAAGTGTGAGGGGGACTGGAATATCTACTCGATTTCGAGAATCGTTAGAAGTTGGATAAATATTAGCGTTGTACACATCTAATATTGTGACATTTTTGTTCTCCATAAATGTATACGCATTTCCGTTTCCATGGTGAGCATCTGTATCAATGATGAGTATTTTGTCGTTCTCGGAAAGTAAATTATTGTTTAGTAATTGTTGATAACAAATACCGATATCGTTGTAGATGCAAAAACCTTCCATATTTTGCGGCGTCGCATGATGGTAGCCGCCTGATAAGTTCCAATAAAGCCCACCGTTTTGAAGTGCTTTTTCTGCTCCGAGAATGGTTCCAGCAATTCCCCAACGCATTGGAGAAAGTATTTTTCGATCGAGTAGCGAGAAGCTGACAAGAGGAATGGATGGTAGTTCTAGTGCTCGGAATACAAATGTCTTGTCTTTAACCTTTTTTTGCATCATCCCGGATAGGAAATTATCAATAATTTCTTGGCTTGTAGCTTCAGGTGGTTCGATAAAATTTATCAGATCATTAGACTTCAAGTTTTTATAGATAGTTTTAAATTTAGTACCATCAAAGGGATGTAGGTAATTCAACAATCCCAAATTGATGTTATAGTGCTTGCTATAAATAACGTTCATCAATTATCGCCATTATGTAATGAAATTATACGAAATCCATCATACAAGAAAAATTTTCTAAATGCGAAAAAATCTCTAGGTGTTGAATATGATACAAAATACAGCCCCTTTGTGATTTATAAGAGCCTTCCTAGCAGGAAAGCAGATAACCAATCGGCTCATATTCTGATTGGTTTACGGGGTTTATCTGGCATAGAGTGGCGGAATACCGTTATTAGTTCCTTTATCTTTAGAGAGAGTTAATTCAGTTTTTAATTTCTCCAAATCTGATTTAGATATATCACAGCGATAGTCTTTTTTATTTCCTGCATACCGCTGTGCTTCGAGTAGCTCGATTTTCGCTACTAATTCTTTATCGTTGATTTTATTAATCAGATGACCTAACGAGTGATGGGGGGTTTCAGATAAACTTGAACTCCATTCTAAAAGAACACTTTCAATTTCAGCAGTTTGACTAAGTTTGACCGCTTGGAGCAATTTTTTTAATAAAACAGACTGAGATGGCGATAGTTCAGTTGATTGGTTCGTTTTCTGTATTTTGGGTGATGTAGCTTGAACATTTTTTCTGAAATATCCAAACAAAGTAATCAACCAAAGTAAAATAGCACCGGCGGATACATATTTCCATAATATGGTTTGCGAGTTATCGACCACTGTTTTTGTTTCAACAGTCGGCCCAATCATCTGAGGAGGAAGCGCATTTTCTGTGGTTGCTTGTGCAGGTAAAACATTGAATATTTTGGCTGCAATGATTGCTGTTTTTTCAGAATTGCTTTTGGTATCCCACCATTTTAATTGTATTTCGGGGATCGTTATTTGCCCTTCTTTAGACGGGATTACAGCTAATTTTTCGACTCTTTGCCCTAAAATACCTTTGTCATTTATTTGACGTTCTTTTTGCGGCGTATCTGGGTACCATTGAAAGCCTTCCACTTTTGGCAAGGTGACTTCAGGTAACTGAGACTCGCTCTGTCCTTGTGCATATAATAACAACGTCCAAGTGACGGGTTCTCCCACCACTAAATCATTATTTCCGGTACTCCATTTATCAGCTAGCACCACTTCTGACGCAGGTATCCACGGATTGGACGCTGTTGCAGGTTGAGGAGCGACATGAAGTTTTATCGCTTTGCTATTGACGCTCACAGGTCGAGTGGTATTAAGAAAACGATTGCGACTCGATTGACTAGAATCATTAACATCCGCAGTAAAGTTAACAGATGATATTTCTAACTCACCACTTTGTTGTGGGAAAATTGCGTAGCGTCTTTCGGTGACTACATATCGGGTATTGTTGATCATTTTCTCGTATTGAATATCATCACCTAGTTTTTCGACAATGCTATCACCAGCTCTTGGTTCTGAAAGTCTCGCATAATGTGTGTTTACCGCGCGATAAATCTTAACATTGAAAATTACCTGCTGTTGCACGTAAACTTTTTGTTGATCGACCGACGATTCAAGGAAAATGGCTTTATCTTGTCCGTTCAACTCCACTCGGTCGCTGGTGTCTTTTATAAAGAGAGTAATGGGTTTAGTTGTTTCTTTTCCAACAGTTATTGGCGGAATAGTGATACGCCCAGTAACTAACGTGCTTAATTTTATTTTCCAACCTTTGATACTACTACTACGACCGTTTACGTAGCTCACTTGTTGATATTGACTGTTGGATAAAACAGTAAACTCTTTCGGGATTAAAGATAGATCGGGTTCCGCACTAGTGTCTTCATCTACTTGAAGGGTTAATAAAAAGGTCTCGCCAGCATGAATTTCTGTGCGATCAATGGATTGGGTTAAAGTGGCCTGCGCTTTGAACGATAAAGTTGACAAAATAATGCCAGATAAAACAACAAAGAAAGTAGCTGAATTTATCGGTAGAATAAGTTGTCGGAGATTTATCATATTAAAAAAATTCATAGAGTTTACCAAATTTTCTTTTCTTTCTGTTGACGACCACGGCGTTGATATTCGCGATACATTTTTCTGCGTAATAGACCACCGGGGTCATCGGGGATTTTTTCTAACCAATTTTCTAGAGCTTGATCTTTTTCGTTTTGATCTCTTTGATCTTCTGAAAGTTGGGCTTCTTTTTCTTCAACTTGTTTTTCAGATTCTTCTTTAGACTGCTGTTCTTGTTCTTGTTTTTCAGCATTTTTTTCTTCTTCAGATTGTTCCTCAGAATTTTGCTCCGAATTTTTTTCTGAATCTGATTCAGGATTTTCATCAGATTCTTGTTTGTCTTTGTTTTCCTGGTCTTGTTTTTCTTGATCTTTGTTCTGCTGCTCTTGTTGCTGTTGCTTTAGAAGGTCTTCGACAATTTTTTTGTTAAACAATGCGTCTTCATGACTAGGGGCTTGCTCTAGTACCTGATTATAGCTATCAATCGCCTGTTGAAGTTGTTGAGATTTAGCTAAACTATTTGCCTTATTGTAAATGGATTCAATATCGTTAGATTTTGAATATTGTTGAATAGCTGATTCAAAGTCGTTTTTTTTGTAACTCGACGCAGCTTGCCATTGTTCATTTTCAAAAAGCTCGGCAGCTTTATCGTAATTCTTTTTTTTAAAAGCCTTACTTGCCTGTTGATCGCGAGTACTCCATAAGTCGTCTAAAATATTAGCACGAGCATCCTCGGGAGATATCATCGAGAAAAAAACAAGCGCAAAAATAATACCACTGTGGTTCATCAACGTAGAATCTGTTCGTCGGAATAATTTTATAAACATAAACGTTAAAACGAACCAGCTAAGCCAATAACCATCGTCTATCCAACGACTAATTCGTTCATCTGATTCGGAAGAATCCTCATCCGCATCCATAGTAAGTGTTGATAAAATAAAATCAATGTCATCGGAATTGGCTGAAAGTTCAACATATTGTCCATTGGTATCTAAAGTGATGTCTTTTAAATTAGATGACTCGAGTTTGGGTAAAATAATATTGCCACCGGGATCTTTTAAAAACCCGCTTTTATCTGGTAGTGGTATCGGAGCGCCTTGAGCTGTACCTATGGCTAAAATAGATAATAGGTGTTTTTTATTGTTAATAGATTGCTTAATTGAATCGATATATTCTTCTTCAATACCGTCGGTTATCCAGATAATTTGTCCGCGGGTTTGTTTGGCGTTGTTTAGCAGGGATATCGCGGTATTGATCGCTATATCCGGTCGACTGCCCAGCACGGGCATTATTCCAGTTGAAAGTGTTGGCACCATCGACGCGATAGTATTCGCATCGGAAGTCAGAGGACTAATAATAAAAGCATCACCAGCGTAAACGACTAAACCAATACTTCCTTCCTTATTTTTCCCCAAAAGATCCATAATCTTGTGTTTTGCTCGATCGATCCGTGCAGGTTTAATGTCGGTCGCATCCATTGAAAGTGACAAATCGAGTAAAATAACTCGCGCGCTTTCAGCTTGAAAGACAGGTACTGATTGTTGTCTAAATGATGGACCGCTGATAGCTACTATGATTAATAAGGCGATAATGCCCGTTAACCAAAAACTAACATAAGACTTCTGCTTTTCGCCGGAAACGATTAAAAATTTCAACAAGTGAGGGGATATTACCTTGTGCCATGAAGACTGTTTTTTTGCCAGATGTCGAACGCCATACAATGCAACAACAGTTGGTATTAGTAACCATAGCAATTCAGGACGAAGTAAATAAAATTCGGAGAAGTTAATTGACATGACTATCTCCCACAACCGTTTCATCGGTCTGTTTTTGAGTGACTGATTTAGCCAAACTAACAAATAGATTGAGCAAAAGAGGTGTTATTAACAATATCAAAGCCAACAATAATGACCAATAATAGAGTTCTGTAATGGGTCGATAGGTTTCCGGTTTGTCCTCTACAGGCTCTAACTTATCCAATAAAGCATATATTTTTGCTAATTCTTCGCTACTTTTGGCTCGAAAATATTGACCGCCCGTTAATTTTGCTACTTCTTTTAAGGTTTCTTCATCAAGTTCTGCTGAGGGGTTAAAGGTAGTCGTTCCGAAAAGTAGCGAACGTCTTGTTTGCTTGTCTGCACCAACACCAATGGTGTAAATTTTGATTCCTGCGTGAGTTGCCAATCTAGCTGCTTCTATTGGTTCTAATTCGCCGGAATTATTTCGACCATCCGTTAATAAGATCAAAACACGATTTTCCGCAGGTCTTTCTCGCAAGCGTTTGATGGATAATCCAATGCCATCACCAATCGCTGTTTTTGATGCGCCCGCTAATCCTATTTCGGTTTCATCTAACATAAATTGAACTGTTTTTAAGTCGAAGGTCAGCGGGGTTTGTAGATAAGCTTTTTCGCCAAACAAAACTAAACCTAGACGATCGCCTTCCCGTTTTTCTATAAACTCTGAAATGATAGATTTGACCACCGCCAGTCGGTTGGCTTTTCTACCATGCAACTTTAAATCTTCTTCTTCCATACTTCCAGAAACGTCAATACTTAACAGTAGATCTCGCCCTGTTGTGGGTAGTTCAATCGGTTCGCCAATAAATTGTGGACGAGCACAAGCAATAACAATTGCACACCATACAATGAAGGTGATTAATTTTTGAAAAACTTGTTTTGAATTCGATGATTTCTGATTTTGCTGGATTGCGTTCCAGTTGGAAAACATCGGGGTTCTAATCGCTGCTAATTGAGGCTGCTTTGGTTTGCTGAAAAACCAAATAACCAAAGGTAGTGGTAACGCATACAGAAGCCAAGGATAAAGAAGCTGGATCATAGATCTTTTCCTTGAGTTTGTTTGATGAATTCTCTATTTTTTGCCGCTGTGTGAATAATTTTTTCGATACACGTTTCACTCGAGGTTAATAGACGCGACCAGTCTGCTTGTTCAATTATAGGATTGATCTGATAACTGGCATTACTAAATAAATGGATATCTGCATCTGAAAAGAAAACTGGTTGTTGCTGACTGCCATCAGCTTGCTTATTTAGAAACTCTAACCAAGTTTTACCATTTAAAGATGCTACTAAATTTCGAGGGAAATAGATCAAACAAATTCGTTTTAACAGCGCGGAAAGTTTGGCGATCGAATGCGCATTTAGCTGGTTATCTTTTAGTGTTCTTAATTCAGCGATTTCGGCTTTTGCAGGCTTTAGTAATTGAATCGCACGTTGATATTTATAAACACGATATAGATAATAGCCAACCCCCATTAAAATTATCGCAAGCAAAATCCACCAGCCGGGAGCATAAGGAAATTGATCAATTGGTTCCGGTAAATGAATATCTCGCAATTGGTCAAGTGGATTTTCTGCCGGAGGCTGCGCTTGAGGTTGTGGAGACATTTGAGGTGGTATTTGAACCTGAGGCTCTGCTGAAGTGGGAGCCGCTTCAACCGATGGCAATAATTTGCTCATAAACCAGCCTCTTGCATTGACGCAGACTTAGCATGAGATGTTTTTTGATCGCCAAGATTTTGATAAGACGAGTCTTGATAATAGTTGGTATCGATCGAAGTGAAAATACCCCGATGTCTAATCGCAAAATCTTTAATACGCTCAACTTTATTCTTAAAAGTCAGTGCGTAATCTTTTCTTATTCGTTCTTGTCCGGTATTTAACAAACCATTTTCGATACCATCAGTTATTCCGTATAGTCCAGCAGGCGGTAACTGATTTTCAATTGGATCGCTAACAAGTACGCAATGAATATCAACGTGTTGCGAGAGCTTGCTGAGCTGTCTTTCACATGCTTCATCAAATTGACTAAAATCGCTGACTATATGAATAACGCTACCTGGTTTGGCTAAATAACGTAGTCTTTTTAAGGTATTTTTTAACTGATTAACACTTGAAGGTGGCTGCATGTTTATTAGAGCTTGATTACTATTATCTAACGAAAAGCAATGTACTAAGGTTTGACTATAGTTTTCAACGATACGATTAAGCAATCGCATACAATTGCGTCGATTACCAGAGGGTTTCATTTCAAAATGCGCCTGCTCACCAAACAATAGTGCACCAAAGCGATCACCATTACTTAAAGTGTTCCACATAAGTTGCGCTGCAATATGGCTTGCAATGAGCGACTTAAAAACTTTTGCTGTGCCGAAAAACATATTAGGCATTTGATCGAGAACAACAAACACTGGACGTTCTCTTTCTTCTTTAAATAATTTGGTGTGTGCTTCGCCAGTGCGAGCCGTTACTTTCCAGTCGATATTGCGAATATCGTCACCAATCTGATACATTCTGACTTCGTCAAAATCCATCCCTCGCCCCTTAAAACGGGAGCGAAATCCACCAACGCGGTTGGTTTTTACCATCGATTCTGGTGCAAGCCATTGGATCACCGGTTTAACGCGAGTTTCTAATAATTGATTTAAAGTCAGATCGATCCCGGGACGAAAATTAGGATCGTCGAAATCCGTCGAAGCGGATGCAAAATGGTGAGATAAATTTGACCAGTTAGCCATATAATTTATTGTCTTATCGATCTATTCAAAAGGATGTCATTCAATTTGGGCGATAATTTTATCTACGCGACAGGCGTAATGGCGATCAATTTTTCGATGACCATATCGCTATCCACACCTTCTGCCTCAGCTTTATAAGTTAAAATTAAGCGGTGACGCATTACATCAAACGCCATATTCTGAATGTCTTCGGGAGTAACGTAATCGCGCCCGGCTAGCCATGCCGATGCTCTAGCACACCGATCGAGAGAAATCGTAGCACGAGGGCTTGCGCCATAGTCAAGCCATCGGTCTAAATCTTTATCTAGCGTACTTGTTTCCCGAGTATTGATGATGAGTTGAATAATATAGGATTGCAATTCATCCGACATATGAATATCAAGCACCTGATCGCGGGCTGCAAATAAATCGTCTTGCATTAAATCGATGGACTCTTGTTGCCGAAAATCTATATGGGCTTCAGCGCGAGTAAGTTGCAAAATTTTTGCTTCCGCTGCGGCGTCTGGATAACCGACTTTTACATGCATTAAAAAGCGATCCAGTTGCGCTTCTGGAAGCGGGTAAGTACCTTCCTGTTCTATGGGGTTTTGTGTCGCCATGACTAAGAATAGTTTTTCTAATGGATAGGTATGGCTACCAACGGTGACCTGTCTTTCGGCCATAGCTTCAAGCAATGCGGATTGTACTTTTGCTGGTGCTCGGTTTATTTCATCTGCCAACACTAAATTGTGAAAGATCGGACCCTTTTCAAACTTGAACGTACCATCTTGAGGACGGTAGATCTCGGTTCCGGTCAGGTCGGCAGGTAATAAATCAGGGGTAAACTGAATTCGGTGAAAGTTTCCTTCTATACCATGAGACAAAGCGTTAATAGCACGAGTTTTTGCAAGTCCCGGAGCACCCTCTACAATCAAGTGACCATCCGCTAAAAGCGCCACCATTAAGCGCTCGATCAATCTTTGTTGACCAATGATCTGATGGCTTAAATTGAGTTGTAATTGTGCAAATTTATCTTGAAGAGACATACAGTAGCGCCTTTGGTGTACAGTTTTTCTTAAATAATCTTGAGATTTTAATTTCGGGCTGCATTTTTACCTGATTTAGGAGCTTTTTGCTAGTGATTAGCGGGAAATTTGATGAATAAATTGGGATCATTTGCAACAAAGTGTAAAGCGGGGCTGGTTTACACCTGTGTGTTTTGTCGCTTTTGTACAGTAAATGTTAAAGCATGTTTGGTTAACTTATTGAAAAAAAATAGAATATTCCATCGCGAATAGGTAAACAATAGGTAAAGTTGTTATCTAGTCGATTGATTTGTAAGAATGCCGTTGATAGTATTTTGGAAAAAGTTGTTGGGAGATCCCCAAAGACATCAATAGCATGGAAAAATGTCTAACCTATGATAAATAAAAAATGGATTACTTATTCTATTGTCTTTTTAATGTCTGTATTGTTATTAAGTAACGTTTTTAATAACACCGCTACAGAACTGAGCGATGGCTCTTCCACCGTTACTAACCTTACAACTAGAGATAATAAAATGACTTTTGGCAATACAGATGATTTGGTTCAGCTCAACGGTTTAAGTGTAAAAATTAATTCTGGTATTAATTCTGATAGCAAAGCAGAGAGCGCCAGTGAAAATAATTCGCAGCTGAATGCGCACTCATTAACTTCTTTGTCTGAGGAAGACACGGCAAGTTTGCTGTCGGCATTACCTAAGCAGGCTCAGCAGCCGTCGCAACCGGCTTTTACATGGAGAGATGGACCAAAGCCGCCATCACATACAGAGCTTAAAAGGATAGAAGATTGGCAGCCGGGTGAAGCTCCAAAAGCACCTGTGGATCGTGAACCCTTAAAGATACTAAGTACCACACCAAATGGTAAAATTTCAGATGTTAACACCATTCAAATTCGTTTTTCTCAGGACATGTATGCCTTGGGTCAACAAGCGGGAGAGTCGGGAGATAAACACGTCAGTATTAAACCTGAAGTCGAGGGAAATTTCACTTGGCTGGATACCAGAACTTTGCGCTTTGAAGCTCAGCCAGGTTTTGCAGAGGCGACCAGTTACGCCGTTGAGGTTTCTTCCTTATTAAAGGCGTATTCAGGCAATCAACTTACAACTCCCTATAAGTTTCACTTTAAAACGCCTGCGCTAAAACTCAATCACTACTTTCCTGATAATCATCCATCCGTGTCACAAACCCCGATTATGCTGCTGAATTTTTCAACACCAGTGGATTCTGCGAGTTTGCTTGAGCATGTTTATTTGGCGTCTAAATCAGCATCTAAATCTAAATCTAAATCTAAAAAGCAAAATAATATTAAATTTCGTCTGGCAACTGAAGATGATTTCGCGGCTGATCCACTTTTTAAAAAGCACCTGCCTGATATCAATAACGCGAATTCAATTGCGATAGTTCCTCTGCAAGTTTTGCAAAAAGGCGCTTCATATACTGTGCACGTGTCTTCAGGGATCAAACCAGAAGTCGGTGATATTCTGAGTGAAAAAGCGAAAAGCTTTCCAATAACGATTGAGCAAGATCTTACTTTCGTAAAAACGACATGTGGCTATAGCGATCAAGGCTGTCGTCCTCGGGCTCCCATTATTGTCGAGTTTAGTAATGTGTTGTTGGATGACTTTGAGGGAGGTTCATCGCATCAGTTGCCTATGAGAGAACCGTTTTTGGATTTCCATAATACTCGACCTGATAACACAAATACCCAAAATACCAATGATACAAATAAGCAGGACAAACGAATTCAGATCACGCCAGCTATTGCTGGAATGCGTGTTCAAATAATTGATAATAAAATTTATATTTATGGTAATAAAAAGCCACATACGCGCTATCGTATTTCTCTACTCGGATCTATTGCCGATATTTTTGGAAACAAACTCACTGAAACAAATACCACGACAGTCACCACCTCAGTCGATGATTACTGGGGAGAGTCAATTATCGCCGAGTCCTTTGTTGTGATACCTGGCTACTCGCAATCTATTTACTCATTTTTTACCAATCGAGTCGAGAATGTTAATGTTCAGATCTATAAAGTCAAGCCAGAAGATTTCAATCAATATTTTCAATTTGCCGAGGCGTTTTATTCTAAACATGAGGGCTACATGCAAACCCATGGGTCAATTGATAAAAGTAAAAACAGTCATCAACCTCCAGGCGAATTAGTTTATGACTCACAGCTAGCGATCAATAACCCACTTGAATTTACAGCACACGCGCTCAAGCTCGATGACGCTTTCGAAAATGGCACTTTTGGAAATAGTATGGGTCACGCGATGGTTGTGCTAAGTGCAGATAAGCCGCGCAAAAACCGTGACATGCCAAGTGGAAAAGTTATTTGGATCCAAAAAACCAATATTGGTTTAAGTAGTATTAACGATGCATCAAAGGGGCTTGTTTTGGCGAGCGATCTTGCGACAGGGAAGCCGTTGAAAGAGGTAAAGGTTAAGGTATACGGACTAGATATTCATGCCAATACCGATGAAAATGGTATCGCCAATTTAATTCGAAAAAAATACCATGATTCTCTTGCCATTGTAGCCAGCAAAGGATCTGATAGTGCTATGTTGCCGTGGAATGGCTCGAGGCTCTGGGCGTATCAGCAGGCAGATTCTTTGTTATGGTACGTCACAGATGATCGGAAATTGTATCGCCCCGGCGAAAAAATAGCGGTTAAAGGTTGGCTCAGAGATTACAACCGCAGAGATAATGGGCAGTTATCTTTGCTAAAAGGTCAAAACTCAAAAACCAAAGTCATTGAATACACCTTTACCGATGCTCAAGGTCAAGAAATTGGAAAAGGTAAGACCAATATTACCGGGATTGATGGTTTTGATATCGAATTTACTTTACCTCAAGAAATGAATCTCGGTCATTGTTCTTTAAAGTTGAAATTACTCGACACTAAACATTATCACCACCACAATTTTAGAGTCGAAGAATTCCGTCGTCCTGAATTTGAAGTGTTAGTAGAATCGGAGTCTGGGTCACAGAATATCCCATACGCAGGCTCGCATATTGTCGGGCAGCGGGTTAATTTTAATTTGGCGGCAAAATACTTCGCTGGCGGTTCTTTAGCAAACGCTCCCGTTGAGTGGAACGCTTGGTCTAAAAAAGGTTATTTTACACCGCCAAACCGACAAGATTATTACTTTGGTCAACAGGAATCTTGGTGGAAGTTTTCTCATCGACATTATCCACAGGATATTTTCCCTTCGGGTCATTCTGTGCAAGGTCAAACCGACAATAGAGGCGAAGCGCAATTATCGTTCGAGCTTTCATCTACTGACACAAACTCGCCGATGCTTTTAGATGTGCAAGGATCGGTATCGGATGTGAATCGACAAACCTTTACTGGTTCTAGCTCGGCATTGATCCATCCGGCATCACAATACGTGGGTATTAAAACAAAATCTCAATTTTATAACTTGGGAGAGTCTCTTAAAGTAGAAAGTATTGTTGCTGATCTCGATGGTAAATTGATATCAGATCAGCCTATTCGTATCAGTATTTCAGCTTATGATTCACAAGACTCTTTTAATTCGCCAGTCTCTTCACAAAACCCTACTGTCTGTCAAATGATGTCCAGTACTCAAGCACAATCTTGCGAAACAAAGATGGATGCGTCAGGTATTTACACTATAGAAGCAAGCACACAAGATGAACAAGGTCGAACCCATCTAGCGCGTCAATATGTTTGGGTTGCAGGAGCCAATCTTCCTGGTGATAGCGTCGACAATCAGGACATTAAACTAATTGGCAAAACCGAAGATCTTCATGAAGGGGATGAGCTAAGAGTGATGTTACAAACACCGTTTGCACCGGCGCAAGTCATGCTCAGTATTTTGCGGGAAGGTTTTATAGAAAACCGGATCATCTCAATGAAAACAACTTCGGAGTTGATCAGCCTTAATTTAGATAAACGCCATTCTCCAGGGTTCGAATTACGCGTCCATGCTGTTGGCGGTGGAGACAAACCCAGCTATGCCATGGGTAGTCAGGTATACAAAGTAATTCCGGACAGTGAAATATTTAGCTTAGATGTGTCTATTCCGCACAGGACGGTATCGCCCGGTAGCGAGGTCGAATTGAACATTATGGCAACTAATTCACAAGGGGCGGTCAATAACGCTGAAGTGGTTATTTTTGTGGTTGATGAGGCGGTTTTAGCCACTGCCAATTACCGCTTGCCCGATCCGCTTGAAGTTTTTCACCAGTATCGGGATGCCAGTATATCCGTTGATGAACTGCGCGCTCATATAAAAATCCCGCCTACACCTGAAGAGCTAGAAGGCTTGGGGGTTGAAATGGAAAGTGCGGTGGCTTCGCAAGATATAAACCTAAGAATGAGAAAAAGTAAGAGCGTGCCTGCGCCATCGATACAAGCCGCTAAGGAGGGCGAGATTTCTGTGAGGAAAAACTTTTCTGCGCTGGCACTTTTTTCGCCGAGAACTCAAACGGATGAAAACGGAGAAGCCAAAATCAAATTCACCTTACCTGATTCTTTAACCCGTTATCGAATTACGGCAATTGCGGCAAAAGATGCTAGTCAGTTTGCCTATGGTGAAAATAATATTACGGCGCAACTAAGCTTAATGGTGCGTCCGATGCCACCGCGTTTTAGCAATGTGGGAGACCGTTTTGAATTACCGGTGGTGATCCAGAATATTTCTGATAAACCGATCCAAACTGATATTGCTCTGCGCGCACAAAATTTACATTCAGAAAAAACTAACGGATTTAGGATTGATGTGCCAGCCAATGATCGAGTTGAAGTTCGCTTTCCAGTAAAACCAAAGTCTTCAGGAGTTGCCGAGGGCGATGTAGTTATTCACGGTGATGATCATTTTGATGCAGCGCACTTTTCTTTCCCTGTTTGGACGCCTTTGGCGCAAGAAAGCGAAGCTATTTACGGTGAACTAGTCGACGGTGTTCATTCATATCCGATCAACTTTCCAAAAAATGTGGTGCCGAATTTTGGCGGGATTAATATTAAAACCTCAGCAACAGCACTTAATACCCTTGGCGATGCTTATGTGTATCTTCGAGATTACCCATATGGCTGCACCGAGCAGATCGCTTCGCGGGTGTTATCGGTTTCTGCTTTAGGAAGCTTATTGGATAACTTAGATGTAGCTAAAAATGAATCCAAAGAAGAACGATTATCGCAGTTAAAACAGGATGTAAAAAGGCTCTTGAGTCGCCAGAAACATAATGGCTCATTCGGTTTATGGTCGCAACAATCTGCCGAACATAGCTACGCCTCGATCCACGTGATACACGCCTTGTTTTATGCAAAACAGCAAAATATTGAAGTCGATCAGAGCCAACTGCAAAAAGGTCTAGACTATTTGCGAAATATTGATGAGAGCATCAGCGAGTACTACTCAAAACAAGCCAAACAAGTGATACGTGCTTACGCACTTTATGTTGCTTCGTTGTATGACGATCCACAGGTCGCACCTATGGCAAAAACGCTATTTGCTGATATGAAACCCAAGCTAGAAACGCAGTCTTTATCGGCTGTGGCTTGGTTGTTATCGGCGTTACCTGAAGCAGGTGATTTTAAAAGTATGCGTAACGACCTGATCAGGCATATAGCTAATCATACCGAGCAGACAACTAGCTCTGCTCATGTAGGCAGTGTTTATACCCGCGATGGTTATACCCACATGGCGAGCACCCGCAAAAATGACGCATTGGTTCTCGGTGCATTGATTGACCAAGATAAAGATTCTGAGTTTGTCAGCAAATTTATGCGTGGTTTGATGGACAAACGAATTAAGGGACGATGGTACAACACCCAAGAAAATGTTTTTGTTTTACTCGCTGCGCTAAAATATTTTAATCAGTTTGAAAAAACTAGCCCGAATTTTATTGCGTCTACTTGGTTAGGACAAAATTTTGCGGGTAGCTCCAGCTTTAAAGAGCGAACGACTATGACTAAAGAGTTGATGATCCCCGAAAACCTTGTTGAGTCAGGTAATCAACCTCTAACAATTTCTAAAGAAGGAGAAGGACGACTTTATTATCGAATAGGAATTGATTATGCGCTCGATAAGGAGCAACTAGACGCACGTAGTCAAGGATTTACTGTGGAACGTCATTTTGAATCCGCAGAAGATGACCCAGATTCTGTGAAAAAATCAAAGGGGATTTGGCACATAAAAGCAGGAGCGCTGGTTCGAGTGATGCTAAAAATGAAAGTACCGGGGCAACGTTATTACGTCGCGCTAGTCGATCCATTGGCTGCGGGCTTAGAAGCGCTGAATCCGAGTTTAGCCAACACCGCAACAAGACCCCATGCCAATTCAGTTTCTGGCGAACAACTGCAAGATTATTGGAGTCAAAACTGGTTTAGTCATCAAAATTTACGCGATGAACGAGCCGAAGCTTTTGCCGATCAATTATGGGGAGGAGAGTTCAAATATTCTTATCTCGCCAGAGCTACAACGCCTGGACGTTTTATTGTCGCACCAGCGCATGCGGAAGAAATGTATAATCCAGAAACCTTCGGGCGTAGTACCAGTGATATTGTTATTGTTGAGTGACAAGGATGGGTTGAGTCTTTTTTAGATAGATGCCCACGACAAAGCTTGATGACGTATGTTAAAGGGTATGCTTAAAGAGTATTCCGGCTAACTAAGTGAAGTAGCAAAAAAGTTGCTAAATCTAGGAAAAACTAAAAAATTGAGACCTTTGCACGAAAGAGCAAAGTCAGATCAGAGATGTTATAATACCATTTTTCAAAAACGAATAAAATAAAATGGCTTGGAAAAATCTAAAACAACATTCATTTGCTGATAGCTTGCTAG